>Ga0075473_10000194_pt1 | contig 24767 bp, 37 predicted proteins | sample DEB19_08_DNA_FD_76340 | JGI IMG/M metagenome (GOLD analysis project Ga0075473, IMG submission 76340) | Aqueous microbial communities from the Delaware River and Bay under freshwater to marine salinity gradient to study organic matter... | ecosystem: Environmental > Aquatic > Marine > Coastal ... | reverse complement strand
CCACCAGCACCAGCAACTCCACCAGCAACTCCAATTACGGCAACATTAGATGCAGAAGTTCCATATTCTTGAATTTGAGACAATAAACTTCCACCAGATCCATAACCACATTCATCAACTAAATTTACAGAAGGTGGTTCAATATAATTAAATCCAGGATTTACAATATCAAATCCAATTACAGAGGAAGAAATTGGACTAATAACGGCATTTGCCATTGCACCCATTCCAATACCACCAGAAAATTGAACTCTAGGTGGTCCACAAGGTTGAGGACTTGTAGGGCAAACAGGAGCAGTAGGTAATGCATCATCAACAACAGTTAATTCATTTACTTGTTGAATCAAAAGTTCTCTTTGATATCCGTTACCATCCTGAAAATAAAATAATTGTGGAGGATTTAAAGATGCTATGCAGTTTGCTTCACTTCTAGTTACATCATTTACTTTTAATCCATCTTTATCATAGAAAGATACACGAATAGGATCATTTGGTTTTCCTTGAAAAACTTTTCTTTTTTTATTTTGTCTATCTACGCAAGAATCCCTGTACTGATCTTCTGTCATTATCTTATTAGTATAACTTTAAATCTTCTTTTCCTGGAGGAATATTTGCCTTAGAATCTGCTAATGCTTGATCTATTCCAGTATCTGTTGCAGAGTCAACTCTAATATCTTGAGCGGCATTTGCATTTCCTTGAGAAACACCAGCAGTATATTGTCCAGTTTGTGGTGTTTGTTCATCAGATGGAGATGCATTTTGAGTAGAAGAGTTTGGAGCAACAGGATCTCCACCTTGTGGATTATTTTGTCCTGCTCCAGACAAACTTATCTCCTGAACCGAAGGGCAAGCCTTGTCATCATCACACTTAAAGAAATTAAGAATACCAGTAACAAAATCAATCGCATTAAATAAACCTCCGGCAATACTACCTATAGCTCCCTGAATTTGTGAGAGGAAACCATTAATTAATCCAAATGCAGAACCAATAGCTGCTTGAATAGGTCCTAAAATTTGATTAAGTAAATTATTTACAAAATTTTCAGATAAACACATAGGTCCATTAATAAATTTATCAAGCATCTGCAACAACAAATTTCCAACAGTTTTTGCAAGACCTCTAACGACTTTTGCAAAAGCGCAGGATAACCCATTAGTTCCCTTTCCCAATGCATTGATGAAAGATGGCATCTCTCCAGGAAAAAGAAATGGAAGTACTTTCTTTGCTTGATTCTGCACCGTATTCATCACCCATCCACGAACTCGACCCATTATATTTTTCACGTATCCAGAAATATCAGTTGCAGAAAAATTTATAACTTTTCTGATAGATTTCCAAGGCTCAACATTCTCATTCGTAAGTGCATCAAAAGCAGAGTTTACATTTGAAAATCTTTTAATTCTTTCAAGGTCATTTTGAAGATTTTTAATGGTACGTTGAATACCTTTCATATCACTGTTATCAGTCCTGCACGGACTCTGTATATGAATAACCTTCTCAAGATCTAATTTCTGCTCTCCAGCCGCTTTCGTGACTTTGTAATTGTCAACGGCTCTTACTTTATCAATAGAGGATTGATTTATACCTTTTGTTGGTGCTGTTCCTGCTGACATTTTAAATCTCCGTCTATTATATATTACCAGTTAGACCAATTTGTCTTTCTTGTTCTATAAGATTCAAAGTCTCTTGATCTGTTACAACATCACCTACCTGAGGTCCTGCTGCTTCCCTAGCAGCAGTTCTTGCTCTTAATTCATCTATGGTTAATGGAGTTTGTCTTGGAAGTTTATATTCAGTACTTGCAACAGATGGTCTTTCTATTGGTATAGTGGCTTGTAAATGATCGGGAACAAAAGAACCTCTTTGTGGACTCGTTCCATTATATGAGTTATTAAAGAGTTGAAGTCCTCCTGTTTCATCTTTTGGTTGATCTTTCGGAACAGAGTTATTTGAATTAATTAAAACTCCAAATATATATGGTTCTTGACAGGACATTCCATCTAAAAAGAACCCAACTACAATCGAACCATCAGACAAAGTTGGAGTGTCTACAAATCCACCAAGTCCAGATCCTCCAGTGACAGGAAGAACCAGATTTGCCATAGGAAGTTGATCGTCTGGAAGATCTTTAGTGCTAGCGGAATGTAATCCAAAATATCTTACCCTGTATCTGTAACCCCAACCTTTTTGGTCCTTGGGATCAAAATGTTCCGATTCAATATTATCTTCCCAAGAGGGATTAGAAACAACTCTCCCTAACCACATAGGAAAAGAAGATGCAGTATTTAAATCAAAATTTCCACTATAGTCACTCATCAGTCTTCGTATACTCTACACTCTAAAGCATCTGGATTAGAATCACAATAAAGTTCTAATGAGGTTGGGTCATGGTCTTCGTCAGGATGATTTACTTGATACTTCTCAAGAGAATCAAGTTCATTTTCTAAATGACGACGACGTTGACCACTAGTATTTGGATTATCTAGTTCATCTTTATCATCATTAATGTGTTGCTGAAGTGTTCTGTCCATATGAACACGATATTGATTGATATTATTTATTACATTTCAGTAGGTTTTCTTCCGATTGATTCTCTGACTAAATTCATTCTCGTATAGCAACCATTTTTTGTAACTCTATGACAAATATCTACTATCATATAATTACCACTTTTCTTCTGACTAACAAGTGTATTTTTCTTATCAGATAATTCAGGAAAATCACAAAAGATTATATCGCCGGCTCTTAAACTCATATCTCCTGCAATTGCTATAGAAAGTTTAATTGAAAAAAGATTGTTATATCTAACATAAGACTGTCTTAAAATTTCATCATTATTGTAATTTACAAAGGTTGATTTGGGAAGTTGTGCAGATAGATTTTTACCTTCAACAAGGAATCCTTGATCATCAAATTTATAAGATATTCTTGATACTTGTTGTTGAATATTTAAATCTTTAGCAATAACTGGTTGTTCTTTTCCACCAATATTATTCTGCCCAAATTGAGTCTTAGAGTCGAAATTATTTTCTCGATATGCACTTTCGTATGTATTTGTTCCTTTTAATTTTGCATTTACTTGAGATCCAGTGTCTAGAACATTTTTTAAATCTAAAGTACTATCAAAGGCAAAATCTAAAATTTTTCCATCATAACCATCAGGTCTTTCTCCAGACTCACATCTTATCAAGTTATTGAAGATATATTTCTTTTTTGGTTTTTGCTCAAACAATTTATCAATAGATTTATATTTAAATCCATCATACGTTTCATAAAAGAAAAATCCTGCAAGAGTTCCTTTAGCATCTGGAATTTCTGGAACTGATCTTGGACCTAACCAAGTTAATTTATAAAATGGTTTATCAACATTTCCAATAAAACTTAACTTATTTAAAGTAGTATCAATATCAACATCTTTTGGTGTCTTTAAAACTTCTTTTAAAATTTTATTTACTGAATCAGAAACTTTGCCATCATATCTTTGCTTTACTCTATATTGCTCTAACTCATTATCAATTGACTCCTTCGAAAACAAATCAATGATATATGTCATTTTATTAGTGCTTTCATCAACATTTCGAACTTCTTCAATTCTAAATTGTTTTTTATCGATGAAGTCTAAAGGAAATTGATTTCCATCATAAATTTTTAAATGTACTTTTTCTCCAACTGTTAAATTAATATCATCCTTTTCAACTGATGCAACATCATTACCAGTACCAGTAGGAGAACGGAATCCTGTATCTGCAATAGTCGCAGTTGCTCTGATACTATTATCAAGTATGCTCTCATAATAATTTAATTCAATACATCCAGATTTAACATCTACGGGATCATTGTAATTTGAATAAATTTCAAATAAAGTAATCTGAGCTTCACCTGCTTGAGCAGCACGATTTGCAGCGGCCATTTTATCCCCTATGTAAAGCCATGTTATTATTTACACCAGAACCAGCAATTCTAAAGTCAGCAGTTTTTGTTCTTCCTTGAGTAGGAATAGGTATCATTTTTTCAACAATAACTCTTTGAATTGCAATCTTCGTTCTCATTCCACCTTCCGCATAAGATGGATATTGTTCCAGTGATTTTGTATCTGCGGAGGAATCTTTTGGTAAAACATAATTACCTGATGGTGATATTGAAGAAACTAATCCACCTTGTTTTGCTTTTCTTGCTTGCTCTACAATTGCTTTTTCTTCTTTTGATGCTCTATCACTAGGTCCTACCCAAGCACCAATACCAGCCTCTTTTAGATACTGAAATGCAAGTTTATCCTGAACTTCTGGAGTAAATTTAGCACTTGTCGGAATTCCTGCTCTAGCCACAACTCCAGGTAAAGTACCACCAATAAACTGGTATCTTCCGACTGCGTGCAATCTACCTTGCTTTATCCATTCTTCATTTGACATTCCTCGTCTTTCTGCCTGAAGTGCCATTATTTCACCAATTGTCATATCAGTCAATGCTCTTCCTTTATGCTGTTTCATTTGACGAAAATCGCCAGAAAAAGATCCGGGTAAAACTCTTCTTCCGCCAGATATACCTATTTGATTAACAGCATTATATCCACCAACAGAATCTGATTCATACTTACCTATAATATCCAATGCTCTCTTCTGAATACTACCGATTTTTCCAGACCCAACTGGAGTAGATGATTCCTCTTTTTTAGAACCAGTAGTATCATCTAATCTTCCTACAGACGCAACTTTTTGCTTTTCTTGAAGTTCTTTAATTTGCTTAGGATTACTTGGACCACCGGATAAATGTCCTATCAAATATTTTCTTCCAGAAGAATCTGCTATTATTAAAGAATTACCATAACCAGCATTATATCCTGCATCATATTCAACAAACTTAAGTCCTCCTTTTAAAACAATTGGTTCTCTACCATTCATTGGAAAATCAAATCCTCTGTGTCCTCTTCCTGCACCTAATCCGTCTCCTCTAGGATGTTTAGATAATGGTTTTCCATTTACGATAATATTATCCAAAACATATCCCGGAATTTCTCCACCTTTACCAGAATATCCATCACCAGTTTCAATGTGTATATGCGGACCTGAACTTCTTCCAGTAGAACCAACATATCCAACAACTGCACCACTAACATCAACTCCTCCAGGAGTACCACTTGGAGTAACTTGATCCCTAGTTGCCGTTTGAGTTTGATCTGTTTGTTTTGGTTTTTCTTTCTTTATAATTTTTCCTTTATTTAATTCATCTTTAACATTCATTAATGCTGAATTAGCTGCACTTCTTACTGCACTAAAAATGATAGAACGAACATCAATAAAATTTCTATTTTTATCATAATTATCATAAAACATATTTTCAAGTCCAACACTTGTATTTAAAATTGTAGAGTCGGATAATTTTTGTCCAAGTGCAACATCAATTGCACCTCCCATTAAAGCACCAAGTCCATATGGAGTGCTCTTAAAGTCAGTTGCAGTATTAGTAAGTGCATAATATGGATTTGGTTTTTGTTGTCCAATATTTAAAAGACTTTCATTTGGATTCGGAAAGAGTTTTTTAATCTCCTTTTGTCCACCAACGTCTCTTCCTGGTTGAGTTGATTGCGATGGTGGTGTTGGTTTTCTTGTTCTCTCAACTTCAATTGTTCTTCTCAATTCATAACTACCTAAAACTCCTCCACCTTTAGCATAAGATCTAATTACCATTCCACCATTTTTATATGCTGGAGGAGTCTTACCTCCAAAGAAAATATCATAAACTCTTCCACCAACTTCTCCACCAACTATACCACCAATAGCAGCACCAATAGGACCACCAATTGCAGTTCCAACAGCACCAACCAACAGAGAACCAACACCTCTAAATGCTGCCTTACCTACAGGATCTCCAAGTGCCCAAGAAAGTCCAAATTCAATTAGTGCTCCAACAATAGGCAATTTTGATAAAACTGGTTTGACAGTTCTTCTTAAAATATTTTTTGCTATATTTCTTTCCGCTAATCTTCCACCACTTGTTGTTATTCTAGCAGTTGTAGATCGAACAGGTATTCCACCTCTTCCTGTAGTAACTCCAGGTCTTCCTGCAGCAGTTCCTGTTGCGGCTGGTCTCGTACTTGGTTTTTGTGGTAGTCTAATCTTACTTACATTAGTTGCAAAAGCAGCAATAGCACCAGTCAGTGCCATTCCACCAATCAAGATATAGTTAATATATTCATTTAATCTTGAGGATAACGCATCAAAAGATTGTTGAGCTCCCTCACCACCTACACTTCTAACTAACGCTCTAATCTTATCATAAGTCTCATATCCACGCTCAATGAAATTAACTACAGATGATAATATAAATTTAAATACATTTTCTACTACGCCATAAATTGGAGTGATGATTTTTATGATTCCAAGTAACTTTGGTAATTGATCTTGAAAATTTGTAAATAACCAACCAATTCCTGTAAATAACAAGAACCTTTTTACTCTATCCAGAAAACTCATTCCTGGAAGTGATACGGTAGGTAATCTAAATTTTCTTTGTGATTTTGGAAGTTCTAATTCCGATTCTCTTTCTTCATATTCTTCTCTTTCTTTTCTTTTTCTTTTTGTTTCCTCTGTTGTTTTATTTTCACCTAGAACTGATTTTAAAAGAGTATCTACATCAAGTAGAGACTTTCGCATTAAATTAACATTTTGCTCATTATATTTTTGAGATAATTTTGCTACTCTTTTAACTTCAGAGGTTCTTCTCTGAATAGAAAATCTTGAAAAATCTGCAGTAGAAAGTGCTGATGATATTTTTGATGGTGGTAATAACTTTTTAGGATCAATTGCCATAGTTATACACCCTTAATTCCATATATTGTAAGTTGAATAGATCTCACACTCTTAGGCGAAATTGGTGAGAATGGAGGTACTTGAGCTCCACCACCATCACCCGAACTAGAAGGTTTAGATGCTGACTGATTTATGTCAGGTAAATATGTAACTTGATTATTCTTATTAGAAAGTGGTTTTATTTCTGGTATTTTTGGATCTGAACGATAATTAAGTCCTTTTGCTGGATTTGAATTTGGATCAAGTCCTGCAATTAAATTCTCTACTTTAGGAATAGCTCCTTCTTCAACTGATTTTTTAGTAAGTACAACAAGAGATTCTCCTGGTGCAGCAGCAAAAGGAGGAAAATATTGAGTATCTGAACCAAAAAATGCGGAAGATGGAATCTTTGTTCCGGTATTTGGTGTTACACCTACAATTCCTCCACCTTGTTTCTTTTCAACTTTTTGATTTTTTTTCTTACCACTAAACCACCCAAATGGATCATACCAAGGTTTTTTCTCCTCTTTGGTTTCTTTTTTTGGAGTAGGTTTTGCGGCAGTTATTCTTTGTTGAAGTTGTTGCCCAACCTCAAGTCTTCGATCTAAATGACTGACTCCCGCTTTTTCATATCTTGTTAAAAATAATTGAGTTGCTTCAGTAATATCTTTTGCTTTGTTTAATTGCGATCTTAATGGTATGAATTCTGGATGATTATTCAATTCATGAACGATAAAGTCAATTTGAGTTCCTAGATTATTCCAATTACTTTTTTTAGACCTTGCGAAGTCCATAAGATTAATCTTATCCGTGTCAAATCTTCCACCTTTTTCCCATTGAACAATTCCTCTTCCAGGTCCACCTCCTTGTTGATTAGTGGAAGGGTTATAAGTATATCCAGTTTCTACACCAATATTTGCAACAATTCCCATAGCAGCAGTTGGTGACAATCCTTTTGATATCAATTTGTTGTAAATATAAAATGCTCTAGAATTAACTAAAGGAGATTGATTTCCACCAACTTCTCCACCAGTATTAAATAATCTTCCTAACTTTGGTCGGTTAGATCCAGGACCACCATAATATCTGTTTAGATTTAAAAGTGTATCAGAACCAACAGCATCAACAGTCCTCTTATTAATTACTATTTCTCCGGGTTGTGCAGCAATTAATTGAGTATCTGGACCAAAACCCGATATTCTTTGTCCAGTGTTGTTAGTTATTCCTCCATATCCAAACATTTGAGTGTATGGGCTGGTTTTATTAATCCCAAATAAAGAGTTTAAAATAGAACCGCCTGAAGAAAATTGCTGTACTTGTTGTTCAGCAGAAGCAACTTCTGGACTCTCTTCTTCTTTTTGTTGTCTTTGATTGAAGTAATTTATGGTTGCTGCAACTCCACCAGCTGCTGCAGTTCCGATTGCCAAAGTTGCAAGTAAAGGATTCCTCAATAGAACACGTTTAAGTGCATTAATAGCACCACCAATTTTTGGTATTTGTGCTACTAGTTTTCCTGTTAAACCTCCAACGATTCTTAAAACTCCTCTTACAAATCTACCAAAAGGAGTAAAAAATAAAACTGCAGCACCTAAAAGAGTAGGCCACCAGTCTTTGAAAAATCTTTGAAGTGTTTGAGCTTTCTTTTGATTAGTAGGATCACTAAACCAATTTATAAGTTGAGTAAATGCTCTTCCTAATAAAGTAAAAAATATAAATCTCCAAATACGATCTACAATATTTTGAAATGGTGATATAAATTTACTAACCGTATTTGAGACGGCAGACATTCCTTTTTGTGCATTTTCTAAAACTGCTTCTCTTTTTGCTCTTCTTGCTGCCTCATAACCTCTTCTTTCTTGCTCATCTACACCTTTTCTAAACTTTAAAAACTGTTGTAAAGTTGCCTTAATTGATTCAAGAGGTCCTTCGAGAGGTGATAAATTTATAGGAGGTGGTGTAGCAGGTGCTTGTACCTGAGGTGGTAAAACTGGAGATGAAACAGGTTGAACAACAGGTTTAAGAAATTTTGTTGTTGCTAATTTATCCGCTGTTATCTTTTGTTTTTGTGGTCTAAATCTACCTTGTTTTCCGCGTATTCTTTTCTTTTCGTTTGATAATAACGCAAGTTCTTCTTGAGGCAATCTAGTTCTACCAGAAATTATTGCCTCATTTAAAAGCGTTATATAAGTTCCATAATCAAGATCAAAAACAAACTCAAGTCCAAGTAACCTTAGGATTCTTTCATCTACTTTTTCGGATACTGGAGCCATCTTATCGATTTTGCTGCTGTTGTTGTTTTAATTCTTCTTCTTCTAGATGATTCTTAAGAAGTCCAACATAAATGTCTCGCTCCCAAGGTATCATATTTTCAATTTCTGTCAATGAATATTTATGAAACTGCATGAGAGAAAAATTTAATCTAAAGTAACTCTCCAGGTTCATGTGAGACATACTTATGCGAAAAAACTTGATAACCCTTCTAAAACAACTTCACTTTCGACCTTTGTTTTTGGATTTACTACTTTAATGGTATGAGAAAGTTTGGGCATTGTTTCAAAAAATTTCTCAATTTGCTTAAATTGAGTTGTATTCATTTGATCCAAGAACTCAATCATTTCTTTTTTAGTAACATCTTCTGCAACCCACACTTCATCTTCAGTAAAAATTTTACCAATACATGAAGCAATTAATTCAAATGATTGATCTACAGTATTGTCCGCAGATAAATCAAAATTACTCTTAATAAATTGTTCTAATGATGGATATTTCATTTCCATCATAATAGAGTCATCAAGTTTAATTTTATTATTATGTTCTGGATTTTTTTGAACTTTAATGTCGTCAACATTAATGCTGAAAGGAACTGTAGTTTCTCCATCATCAGGACAAATTACATTCAATTCAATCTCTTCTCCAACAGACTTTCCACGAATATTGAGAAAGAGATATTCAATATCAAATGTAGGAAGTGCTTCTATTTTAATTCCTTTCGTTTCAATACAATTTTTAATAACTGTTTTAATAGCAGTAGTAATCTGTTTCGTATCTTCAGATTCTAATGCAAGAACCAAAAGTTTTTCTTCTTTTACTAAAAAAGGTCTATACTTGATTGTTTGTCCTGTAGATGGCAATTCAAGTTCATAAGTTGGCGTAGAAATTTTAGGTAAAGGCATGATGTTTTATAATTTTAATTCAGTTAAAATTATTTAGTACTACTGTTGAACGGGATTTCTTACTCCTATTCCACCAAGTCCACCAAATAAATCAGCAGCTCCTCCTTGACCAATAGGAACTGTAAATTGACCCGGAACAACCCCTAATTGATAATCATAATCAATAGGTCCAGTTTGAGATCCCCCTGTTATTGGTGCTGAAGAAAGTTTTGGAACTCCTGGAGGTGTTGTAGGTGTTGGTTCCGATTCTATTATATTTTGACGACTTCTTAACACATAACGATTATATGTAAATGAAACAGTACACTTTAAAAGTTCAGAAGCATTATAAGAAACAGGCATCGAAGCAATCGCAATTGGAAATGCTTTCACAAAAACATACTCTAGGTAATTTCCTAAAAAGTCTCTTTCAAATTTTTGAACAAAAATTTCTGTTCTGTATCCAATTTTTGGTTCGTCTGGATATCTTACTCTATAATGATAATTTGAATCTGGAGCTTCTACTGTTTCTCCCATAGAATATCTAATCCAAGCTTCAAATAATCTGATAACATTATATCCACCATTCCCTGTGCCGTGATCAACATAAAAAGTAAAGTCAGTAGCATTATCATACTGTCTACGATATCCAAGTCTTTCAGTTACGCCCGTATAATCATCATTAATATCATTAGTTAAAATAGAAGATCCTGGTAAAGATGAATCACTACATAATAAACTAATAGTACCTCCTTTTTGGTTTTCAAAATAATACTTTCTTATCTCTGGAACATCTGGAGGATTAAACCAACATTGAAAATGTGAAGTTAGTGCAGGTCTTAATAACTTTTGTTTTATTTCAAAATTAGGAACTATTTGAGGGGCAGGGGCAGACGGCATAGTCTGAGAAGAATTAAAAGAATTTCCCGGACTAACTCCAGTTCCTGAAGTGGTAACTGAAGATGGTGCTGGGACACCTGTGGCAAGATTTATTCCTTGTTGAGCGAGTGTAAATCCAAATGTTGGATCTGCCATCTATAAATACTTTTACTGTTATATTATGTATGCTGGAAATGGCAGAAAGTATTAAAAAAATAGAATATTGGAACACTAAAAAATTATGTGAAGTATTTAATACTAGTGGTGAAGAAATTGTAAGATTAGAATATGAAACTTTTTCGAAACCAATCAAACCTTTATATGGTTTCGAAAAAAATCATACACCTTGGAATAAAGGAAAAACAAATTGTTACAGAGAAGAAACCAAAAAATTAATGAGAGCCGCTGCAAAGGGTAGAAATATGAGTAAAGCAGTTAAAGAATCTGCTAAAAAAAGAAAGGGAAAACCCGCGCATAATAAAGGACATAAATATCCTCAATTTCAAAAAGGAGGAACAATAATTTCAAAAGAAGGTAAAGTAGTTAAATTTAATTCAATATCAGAAATAAGTAAAGAATTAAATTTAAACCCATCACATTTAGGTGCAGTTCTTTCCGGAAAAAGAAAATCTCATAAAGGTTGGAAAAATGCCTCGTGACGCCAAATACCATCAAGGATATTTTCATCCAAGAAATCCAGAAAAATATATTGGAAATCCACAGAATATAGTGTATAGAAGTAGTTGGGAATTAAAATTTATGCAATGGTGTGACCGTTCTTCTAATATACTAAAATATGGATCAGAAGAATTTTGTATTCCTTATTATAATCCAGTAAAACAAAGAGTATGTAGATATTTTCCTGACTTTATTATTGAAGTTCTTGAAGGTAATGGTAAAGTTCAAAAATATGTAATAGAAATAAAACCAAAGAAACAAACTGTTCCACCTATTCAAGGAAAAAAGAAAACAAAAACATACATTAACGAAGTGAATACTTATGCGATTAATCAATCAAAATGGAAATCAATTCAAGAGTGGTGTGAGGATCGTTTAATTAAGTTCCGCATAATCACTGAATCGGAATTAGGTATCAAGTAATGGCAGAAGGTTTTGGAAAGTATGTAGGAACAGGAACATCAAGAACAAAAGAACTTTTAAAAAAAGTTGAAGATTTAGGATCTGGAGATCCTGAAGATATAATGCTACTAATTATGGAAATTTTTAAGGAAGAAGTCTTATATCCAGAACCAGGAAAGTTCTATACATTCATTTATAATCCAAAGACTCCAAAAATCGAATACGATCAACATCCATTAATTGCTTGTACAGAATTGTATAAGTGGGGATTTAAAGGATTTAATTTTCATTGGAGAAAATCTAGACAATATACGTGGGAAGAAGTCAAAGGAAAACTTCATATTGTTAAGTATAATGAGTTGGATGAATTGGTCTCATTACAATATGGAAAATTCCGTCTAAATAAATAAAAGTCACTGGGTTGATGTCAACGGCAACAAGTAAACCAGCTATAGTAAATGGAACCATTTACAGTACAACTGTCACTAAAAATGCAGATGGTTCTTTGACTACTGTGCAAAAAAGTGGCGATAGAATAGTAAGAACTTTAGAAACAACTAAAAATGATAATGGAACTTTTAGTACGACTAGTTCTTTCGTCAATGCCACAGAAGCAGAACAAATAGCACTACAAGATCCAAATTCTCCTTTGAGATTAGCTAGCAGCTCTATGGTTACAGATGCTCAATCTCAAATCGAAGGTTCAATAACAGGTGTACAACAAAATGGAGCATATGCTCAAGCAGGTGGAGGAAGTGGAAATGCCGCAACAACAGCAGACAATCCAGATGCTCAAGGAGGAAGTGTTCCAACAATAAATCCTGGTAACGCTCAAGCACTATCAGCACCAAAACCAATTTTAATCTATCCTCTTAAGATGAGATCCACGCAACAGGATAGAATTAAATTTACTGCTATTGAATATCAACCAAGTGGAAATTTACAAACAGGAACATTTGCATCTCAAAATAGAACAAGTACAAAAGGTAAATCGATATTAGGAACTGTTTTCTTACCAATACAAGCATCTATATCTGATTTCAATAGTGTAGAGTGGCAAGGAGCAAATATTAATGAAATTGAAAAACGAGCAGTTAATTTATCTCTTGGTGCTATGAATGCAGGAGGAGTTGATAATTTATCTGATCTTTTACAGAAGAATATGGACAAGGCTCTTAAAGATGTTTCGGCGTCAAATAAAGAAATAAAAGTTGCTGCTGGTGGAGCAGCAGTTGGAATTCAAAATCTCCTTTCAAGATTTGGAACAGTTCTTAATCCAAACCTTGAGTTATTATTTTCTGGACCACAACTAAGACCTTTTGAATTTAAATTTAAAATGTCTGCAAGAGAAAAAACTGAAGGTGAAAATATTAAAGCAATTATAAATTTCTTTAAAAAAAATATGGCAGTGAAAAAAAGTGATGGTGCTGGTATATTTTTAAAAGCACCAAATACATTTTTAATTGAATATAAATTCAATGGTCCTGACGCAACACATCCAGGTATCAATCTAATTAAAGAATGTGCTCTTTTATCTTGTTCTGTCGAATATACTCCACTTGGAACTTATATGACATATCCTGATGGTACTATGGTTTCTTACAGTATGTCTTTATCGTTCCAAGAACTTGAACCAGTTTATGATAAGGATTACACTGATCATCCAATAGGTTACTAAAGATGTCAAAACCATACTTCAGACAAGTACCAAACTTTGAATATGTCTCCAGAGATCCTGGAGACAAGTATATTTCAGAATATACTTCTGTTAAAAATCTATTTAAACGTGGAAAATTAAGAGAAGATATCTTTGGCAATTTAAAGTTCTTTGAAAAGTATTCAATTATAGGTGATGAGAGACCAGATAATGTTGCGTTTAAATTCTATGGAGATTCGACATTAGATTGGGTAGTTCTTCTTTCTAACAATATTTTAAATATTCAAACTGAGTGGCCAATGACACAAAGAACTTTTGATAGTGTTATGCTAGAACGTTATGGTTCTTATGAAAATTTATACTCTAAAATTCATCATTATGAAACAGAAGAAATTAAAAACTCTTTAGGTATTACTGTTTTAAAATCTGGTATAAAAATTAGTCCATCTTGGAAAACAAATGGAAACTTCTTAGAAATGGATAGTACCAGAATCGGAACTATATTTTCTGGTGATGCAGTAACACCATCAAACACTGTAACAGTATTCTCACAAACCGAAATACCAAATTTTGAAGTTGGAAGTCAATTTAGTATTGTTAATGTAAGCGAAGTTCAATACAATGGACAATTTATAGTTTCCAATATTATCGCTTTTGGAGCAAATGGAGTCATTGGTTTTCAATATGAACTTCCTTTTGTACCAAATGAAGCATTACCAACACTAGCTGAACCAAAAATAGAAGAAATACTTTTTACTATTCCAGAAACTTCTCTAGTTACTGGAAGTTCTTATTACTATGAATACTGGGATCCAGGACTTGGATATTCTGTTCAGATTCCGTCAACTTCTTTTGTAAGAGAGGTTACAAATTATGAATATGAAAATCTTTTACAAGAAGAAAAAAGAAATATCTACGTTCTTAAATCAAGATATCTAAATGTAATCTTCAATGATATGGATGATATTATGCCATATAAAAGAGGTTCTCAGCAATATGTTTCTGAGAACCTCAAGCGTGGTGATAATATTAGACTTTATACTTGATCAATCTTCAGCGAGACGTTGGAAGTATGAAAGTGCATCATCTTCGTCTTCATCATCCTGAGTAATCTTAGGAAGCGAAGGAGACTTAGAACGAGTATAAGACTGTTCCAGTTCTTCCATTACTTTCTCTTCACGATTGACAGGAGAAGAATAATCTTCAAGGTCATCTTCTTGTTCAACAACAGCGCGAGAACGAGTAGGTGAAGTAGTCTGACTCAGACCAAGAACATAATTCATACGCTTCTCAAGTTCTTCATAAGACCTGAATTGATCTGGAGCAGTGATAGCAGACAAAGAGTATTCTTTCTTCCAGATTGCTTCCAGAGCATCGTCATCATCCAGAAGAGGAGCGACACGATCAAACTCAGACTTATCGTAGTTCCAATAACCATCCTTCTTCACAATTTTAATCTTGAAATTTGCACCTTGCCAGAAGTCGAAAGGATTAATGGGTGTTTCATCCTCAAACTCAGGTTGCATAGCATTCAGGATTTTATCGAAGATCTTCTTACCATACTTAAAGAGAAAAACTTTACCTTCGTTTTGAGGATTTGCGGGATCTTTTACGACATAGATGTTGCTATAGTAAGACAGTTTACGTTTCTGCTTACGAACAGTATCTTTATCTTTCTCGCTACCAGAGTTCCAGAGACCACGATTGTACTCCGAAACAGGATCTTTCTGACCAATAGAAGTCAGACTGTTTTCAATATACCAACCACCAGGACCTTGGAATGCGTGTGAGTAAACCTTAGTCCAAGGAAGTTCTTCACCATCTGGAGCAGGAAGAAACCGAATAACTGCTGAACCAACACCAGTCTTATCCATCTCTGGTTTCCAGAGACGATCATCAGCACCATTAGAAATGGTATTCATTTTCTCCACTTGTTTCACCAGTTTCTCAGTCAGAGAACCAAGAGAAGATTGCTTCTTAAGATTTTGGAATGACATTTGTACCTCATATTGAGTAGGATTTGGCATTTGTGACTTTGCTTAATGGATCGTCCAGCCAACAATATTCTACAGGTCGGAACCAGTTTTGTCAATCTGTTCCTTCATCATCTCAAGCATCCTAGACATATTGTTAAGAATGATATTCATATCAGTGTTAGGAGGCATACCCATCATCATTGCAGATTCAACAATACGTTGTTTCATTTGTTTTGCTTCAGGATCGTCAGATAAACTCATTCTAGTATAGAGAACTTTTTGCTTATCTAAAAGATTTTCAAGAAGTTCAACATGATCCAGTCGTTCTTCCTTAGTCATTGTAGGAAACTTGAAGATGTTTGAATAAACTTCTTCTTGTAACTCTGCAATCTCAGTCATCTCTGCGCGAACGACTTCAGAACTAAAGAAACTCATGAATCCTCCAAAACGATTTCTTTTAAAATCTTACGAAATCGAAATACATCAATATTTAGAAATGGATTATATTTTTTAACCCTACGACTGACGGTTTCCCACACTGGATCCTTTAGTTTCTTATCAAAGTTAGATGAATATGAAAAGATTTTATCGTAGATGACAAGTGTTTCTAAACTTACCTTACCCATTAGAAACTTTTTAAGAAGAGGAGGATGTCCTTTAGTACAACTAAAGACTTCTTGAAATTTATTTTCTTCGAATAAAGATTGACTTTCTTCCCTAAAAAGATAAGAGAGAGATTGAATTTTCTTTTGCCAGTTTTGATATCTTTCTTCTCCCTCTTTAATCATTTCACCAATCCAAAGAGTTTCTGGATCATTACAAGAAACAAAATTAGCAACAAAAAAATCTACAACTTCTTGATCTGTTTTTTGTCTTGCAACCTTCTCAAACCACATTCTATCCTTTCGTTTGTAGAAAGATTGTAATGTTGCACGACTTTTACCGCAGTATTTGAAGTAATCATAACTTTCCTTGGTGAAATGATTTTTCAAGGACAGATAAGTTTTATAAGAATCAAATGGCATCATTCAAAAAAAGTAATATAAAGATTTTTTACCGGGAAAATTTTTCCACCAAAAATGAATTAAAGAGGTAATTTTGCACGAGAACTCTTCTTTAAGAAGTTTAGTTCCATTGCCTCATACTTAATTTTTTCTTTTAGTGGTTTTGAAATGAGTTTTGGAACCGATTCTAAATCAATATTATTTTGCTCACAAAAATGAACAATCGCATCAATATAATTCATTTCAACATTAATTTGCACCAGATTTTCAATCTCCTGTGCAAACCGTGAGGGGCAGAAAAATTTACTTTCTAATACCTTCTCTAACTCATTCTCCATCTGGCCTAGTACTGTGAGATACAAATTCTTTAATATAACGAACTAGTAGTTTAATATACTCGTCTTTGTTTCTTTTGTCAAATACTTTTACTTCCCCACCGGGAGTTACCATTAATGTTATGAGTTTTTTTATTGGTTTACCAGTCATTTCATAATAAGCAGATGCATAAAACATCTCTTGAACAAAGTAGTTTTCAATCCACGCTTCGGGTTTAATTTTATCCGAAGTTTTAAAATCTATAACTGCAAGTTCACCTTCATACTCTGCGATACAATCAACTCGTCCAGCAAGTCCAAAATACTGAGAGTATAAAGTTCTTTCAATTGCGTGAATATTATTTATCTTATCAAGTTCAGGTTTAGCATGATGAAACATGATCTTTGTGAGGGGTTGATAGTTCTCCCAAACCAATTCTTTGTTTTCAAGATAATCTTGACAGACTTGGTGAAAATCAGTTCCTCTTGCAGTTGCTCTTTTAGTGATGCGATTTGCTTCTTCAAGACCAACTCTTTTTCGCCAGTTTATAAAGATCTGACGATTGTAAAATGAAGTGACTGAAGTGATAGAAGGCACCCATTGACCATCAGGAAGATGATACAAACGGATGCCATTTGTTTCTTTCTTTTCTAATTCAATGTCACCTAGAAAATTATGATGAATAAATGCCATTAAAATCCTGATTCCATTTTTGCGATGATATATTCTTTAACAAATCCAGAACGAACAATATCTTCAACACCAAATTCAATAATATCCATTGAAGGCATCACCCGAAGAATCTTCATAAAATCAATGATACCATTCTTCTCATTTGTTTTAATCAGATCACTTTGAGTGGCATCACCACAGAACATAATTTTACTGTTCTCACCAACACGAGTAATGATTGAATCTAATTCATGGAAGTTAAGATTCTGGAATTCATCTACGATAATGATAGCATTGTCCAGAGTAGTTCCGCGAATAAAAGAAGTACTCCAAAAACTAATCGTACCTTGAGTTTTGAGGTTTCCATAGAGCATCTCAAAGTCAGCATCTGTAGGAAGTTGGAACATATACTTTACCATATTCTTATATGGAATTTGGTAAAGTGAAGATTTATCCTCATGATCACCAGGAAGAAAACCAATCTCACGAGTAGCAACAAGAGATCTTACAATGTAAATCTTTTCGTAAGGAGATCTTTCATCTAAAACGTCTTGAAGTGCATTATAAAGAGTGATAAAGGTTTTACCAGTTCCTGCTGCCCCATAGGCAACAATATTTTGATTTGACTCGTATGATTTATAAAGACGTTTTTGATTTTCTGTAAGAGGTTCAATTTCTCTTATCAAATCTGCATTGATTGGTTTCTTACGCTTCATTTGTTTTGCAGTAAGTCCAACACCAATCGGTTGATCATTCGTTCTTTTTCTTGCCATTAAAATTTTTGTAAATGGTTTGCAATTTTTAAAATATGCTCAGTAAATGAAGATACATCCATATCACTTTTCATATAATTACACTTCGTACAACAGGGAACACAATTTTCTTTTTCGTATCCTCTACTACTATCTATTCTATCAATTCCATTGTATGGAACTGGAACACCTACAATCTTTCCTTTGCCTCTATTTGGTTGTTTTACTTCTGGTTTTGAGTTGCAATAATAGCAATTTTTTATGACAATTTCAATATAATCTTTTTTTGTTAAATTAAATTTTATGTTTCGTGTTTTTGCACCAGTTTGATATTGTTCATAAACATACCGATAAACACTTTCAGGTTTTCTTCTTTTTTGTGCATTAAAGTTATTTCTGTAAATGTGCTTACATCCACAACTTTTTGCTCTATCTAATTCATTTTTACATACAAAACTATCATATCTAAAGATTTTTGTTTTTCCACAAACACATTTACACAAAACTTTTTTTCTTTTTCTACCATTTGAATAAGTTTCATAAAAAGGAGGTAATATAACTTCAAGATAATAAAATTTATCACCTACCTTTATTTCTGGATGTTTAGTATAAGATCTACTCATAATCCAAGTTGGAATAACATAATTATTTATATTATTAACCAGGTTTTAAATCTTTTTAACTTTTGATCCTGGCATTTTTCCAGCACGATCCAATACAGTATTCCAATCCGGATGTTTAGAAACTAATTTATTTTGCCAGTCCCCCACCTCACCAACATTCATTTGAGTTGGAATTAATGGTTTAAGATGAGGATTCTCTTTGAGATATGGTTCTTTTTCTACCATAAGCATCCACTTCTCAAAAATTTCTCCAGTTTCTGTATTTTGAAATCTATATGTTGGCAATTTAAACCTCCATTGTATATAAAGTGTATTTATTTACTCCAAAGTAACTGATGGAGCATCTTCACATTCAATGTAATCAATACACTCACTAACATTTGGATTTTTTTGAAAAAAATTATCAAGTTCTTCTTGAGAAAGAAGAACTTTAAAAATACGTCCGGTTAAATGATCTTTTAAACACCAAGTTTTCATAATACCTCAAGGTGATAGTCTTGCTTTATGTAATCTTTTCTCTTCATAATAACCCCAAACATTTGGTGCCCACTTTTGAATTTCTGGGGCAATCTGTTCACATAATGCTTGAATTTCAAGTTGAGCATCCAATTTAGCACGGAGATCAAGAATATGGAGAACAGAACGAAGATTGCAAGAAACTACAAAATTCTGACGAATCGCTTGTGCTAGACCATCACGAATATGCTCCTCACACATTCCCTTTTCATACTTCTGAGCATAACGCTTGCATCCTTCTACATACCATGCCATCTCATCATCATAATCTTCCTGAGTCCATTCGTATTTCTTACCCTTACGATTGGTATAGAAACCAGGAGGACGAGAATAGAAAACTTCATCAGGTTTTAGTTCACCTTGTGCTACCTTTACAACTCTCTTACCAGTATAACGTTGAGATTGAACATCAAACGTCACACCGACCCTGTGAGTCCTTGCTTGGACGATTACGTTATGGACATACCCAGACACCGAAAAAGTGATTCCAGGGTGCTCTACGGGTCCCCAGTGACCCCTCTCGTTACTTAGAAGTTGATCTACGATCCACTCACCACACTTCTGTGGCGTAGGAATTTCTTGATGATGAATAGGAGTTTCTGAATAGTCACACTTACCTGCTTGGTAAATTACCTGTTCTGGAATTGGATATCCTTGAAGCTTTACTACTTCAAGTCTTTTATCAAGTTCAATAAGATCTTTTGCTTTAATAGGTTTCACAGTGCATCTCCATTATTGTCGTTTGTAAGTTTATATTTTCTATTTACTGGAACAAATACATCTTCATCATCATCCTCAAAAAATACTTCATCATAATCATCAATATAAGGAGCAACCTCTTCATATTGTGGTTTATATGAGTCTTCATCGGAATACACTTCAGATTTTAAACAGTCTACAAGAGACTCAAGATTTCTGATGATTAACTTAAGTTTTTCTTTATCCATCATGATTAACCCTCACAAAGGTAATTGTACATAAAAAAAGAGAGGGAGTCAAGTCCCTCTCTTTGATTTATCAAGCAACTTGAGGTTGCTTTGCCATATTCAGTTGTGCATTATGAAGAAGTTGTTCCTTCTTTGCTTTTTTCTTAAGATAACGAACGAAGTAAGTGTTCATTTGTACCCCTCCTTTACAAACTTAACACCACGATAGGTTTCGTTGTATTGTTGGGGTTGTTGCATCATTTGCTGTTGATATTGAAGACGTTTTTGAGTATCATATTCAACGCCTCTATAAACAATTTTTGCCATTTGTTTTCTCCTAAAGAAATGAGAGTTTTTAATTCCCGTTCCTTCAGTCGGCGTTTCCGTTTGCTATTCGCAAATAGCAAATGAACGAATTGCGTTCCGCGTCGGCTTACTTGCGTCCCCAAAAATGAGGATGAACGTTAGAGGAGTATTATACTCCTATTCAATCTATATAGTCAAGTTTGTATATTTAAATACATTTTAGTATCATTATGATACACTAGTGTATCCCTTATGATGTTTTCTTTTACCATTTAATACTTTTACAATATGACTTACAGATAAATTATGCTCTCTACAAAAATGCGATATATTCTCAAGAACATATGTTTCACCATTAGGCGACATTACAGCACTAACCTCTCTTTTTTTAATAAGAGTTTCGGGCAATTTCCAACCTTTATGTGATTTTAATTTTCCAGAAATCACTCTAGATAAAATATGACTTGTTAAACCATACTCTCTACAAAATTTAGTAATATTTTCACTTTCATAAATTTTTCCAGTAGGATCCATTACTACAAATTTTTTCCAAGTATTAGGATTACAATATTTTTCTCCACCTAAAGTTGAATTGTACCCCGATTTAAAAGTAGAAAAATGTTCTATCCAATATTTTTCTCTTTCATCAAGTTCTTTTACATTAACTTCTTCAATTATTCCCCAAATAAAATTATCAATACCATATTTTTTTATTGCAGAATAAAATTTATTTCTTTTTTTATATTTTAATGAAGCAGTTTTATGTTTGTTTTTTCTTACATTTAAATCATTAATTGTCTGCCCGATATATTTTTTGCTACTAATAATACAATGGGCACAATAAATTATCCCTTTAGACATTTTATTTTTTGAGTTCGGCATTTATATTTATATTAAAAGTGGGAAGAGATTAATCTCCTCCCATAGTGCCTTAAGTTTTGCCGAACTCTAAAGGCAGTACTATTTATCTATCGACATATTTAAGATCATAAGATTTTGGATATAGTTGATGTATAATAATATCAACTCCAATTTTTGGATCACAATTTCCGCAAGTAAAAATATCTACATAACAATTTCCCAATTCAGGATAAGTATGAATACTAATATGACTTTCAGCAAGAAGGCATAAAACGGTACATCCCTGTGGTTCAAACTTTTTTGATATAGTCTGAACTACAGTAGCACCACTTGCAGTTGCTGCGTGTTCTAATAAGTCAATAAGACAACGCTCGTCGTCCAGAAGGACAAACGAGCATCCATACAAATTCAGTAGATAATGCTTCCCCATTTTAGAGTGGATTTTCCTCCGCTTCCTCAATCAATTTACTAACATAATTTTCTGTTCCATCCATAGTTTTTACTGCGAATAAACCAGACTTCATATATTTTTTTGTCTTTTTATATTTTTTTAAAAGTTTTGAAACCTCATCATCATTAATGACAACCAAGGCTTTTCCAGTTTTAGGTTTTTCTGCACCAAATCCTGCACTCATTTTCTTTTTTTCTTCTCAGATTTTTGATTTCCCCATAGTTTAGGGTTCATTCGACCATAACCAAAATCAATTCTTTGAACAGAATCAGGACCATATTTGTCATAGTACATATCAAAAAGATTTACCATTTTTGGACATCTTGTGAGGTCAAGATATTTATTTCCATCTTCAATATACCAAATTAGATATGCATCATTTGGAAATGAAGAATCTTTTGCTTTATCTAAAGTGGTTTTTTCTAAAAGAATTTGACACCCATATTCATGTGGCAGAATTTGTTTTTCTTTTTTTGAAGACTCTGCCATTTTTTTTCTTTCCCCTACAACTACTGTCATGAACGTCCACCCCATTGAATATCGGGGTATGCTTCACTAACAATTTCTTTAGTGATCTTATATTTAGTTTGCAACTGTTTATCCTTTACCAAACAAAGAATTTCCGCTTCCAGTGGATGCAATCCTTGAAGAATATTGATAAACATAGTTTCTCTTCGAAGAGAACTCAAACTACTATTTCCACCTTTTACAAAATTATAAAACATATGATGTTCTTTACGGATCGAAGATTTTCCTTGATCAGAAGATCCAAGAGAATTTGTATCTAACTCCTCCATCTTAGATACAGCATCATCAATTTTGCTACTTAAAGTTCCACTAAATGAGTTTTGTTCTCCTGTGCTTGCATAAGGAACAACTCCAGGTGGAAGGAGAGAAATTACTGATTCATCGAAATTCCAAATTAAAATTGTTTTAAGTGAAGGATCTTCATATTTTTTAAGAACTTCAACTTTTTTTGCATTTGTTCTTTGTTTTGATGCAAGTTGAAGTACTTCAAATGCAAAAGGGTTTGTTGGAAGATTTTCAATTACTGGTTCAGTCTTCCTCTTCGTCTTCGTCTGCGTAGTCATAATCGTTTTCAAATCTCACGGATACTATTTCGTCTGGTATTACTTGTCCATTTTCATCAAAAAACTCTGGATGTAAATATGGAGGTCTTGATTCAAGTAAATGTCTATATGTTAACCAACCTATTATACCTCCTGTCATAAAAAAGAGCAACGTGAACATTACAGTGAATGTAATTACATATGCTGTTTCCATTTGTTTTCTCCAGAGAGTTTATTTTTTCCGAACATCAAAGTGAAATTCTATAAAGAAGTGAAACTCTCTGCGAAAGAGAGAAATCATTTTACCAAACTTCACTTGAAAAGTTTTTGGTTTTGGCGATTCCCTCCTTTTTCTATTTCTAAGTAATAACTCAACGCCTCTATTAATTTGAGGTTCTGATTTATTTAGTTTTCTTTTTGCGCCTTCCTGGTCGTTTGTCATGGTTATATTTCCAGGCATCTTCTAAAATATTATAAAGATAGTTTCGTATTTTTCTTGCATAAGGTTTTGGAATATGACCATAACCCTCACGCAATTGTTTATGTATTTCATCAGCACCACCTTCAAGATAATCATCAAGATCCATTATAACATTACTGATTTCATTTGCAGTTGAACTTTTAATAAATTTTTCTACTTCATATTTTTTTGTTCCACGAATTTTCAAGTAGTCATAAAATTTTAAAACAAAACGTCCATCAAAAGCAAGATCAATTGCTCTTTCTACATCATAATAAACTTCGTGAAAAGTGTTTTCCATTAAACTAGATTTTGCTCCTTTAGAAATTGAACGGTATCGGTACAACCACCAATATGCTGATCGTCTGCAATTACTTGTGGAAAAGTAGATCCATCTCCAAACTCAGCATAAAATTGATCCCTTGTGAAATCTTCATCAAGTTTATACACAACATGCTCAAGGTTTGTCAATTGTAGCACCTGTTCTACTTTTGTACAATAGGGGCAACCGTATTTTGAATAAACTGTAAATTTCATAGTTTTTTATAGACTGAAAGTTATTTAGTGTTTACTGGAATTCTTTGATCTTCTTTAAGTCTTAAAGGACCAGCATCGGGTAGTTGATCAATTTTATCTACAATCCAATCTTCTTGATGTTTTTGATAATGTTGCACATTAATTGAAATTTCAGAAGTTGGTAATGCTTTAGGAATTTCTACATCAACCACAGGACCCATTATAAACTTATTTTTTGTAATAGTGCGGTTTTGTGGATCAAAAGAAACCATCATAAGAGCATCTTCTTCATAACTACAATCAACAATCTTTCTACCAGTCTTGATTTCAATTACTGAAAAATAATCTTCATTGTACTTTTTCATGCGTGAAAGTCTTTTCATCATTATAGGGCATTTAGTCAAGTCTGTAAATTAAAAAAAAAACCCTGCATTTCTGCAGGGTTTAAAAGTTATTCTTTTATAAAACTCATTCAGCAGCAGGTGCCTCTTCAACAACTTCTTCAGCAACAGGTGCTTCTTCAGCAACTTCTTCAGCAACAGGTGCTTCTACAGGTGCTTCTTCAGCAACAGGTGCTTCTTCAGCAACTTCTTCAGCAACAGGTGCTTCTTCAGCAACTTCTTCAGCAACAGGTGCTTCTACAGGTGCTTCTTCAGCAACAGGTGCTTCTTCAGCAACTTCTTCAGCAACAGGTGCTTCTACAGGTGCTTCTTCAGCAACAGGTGCTTCTTCAGCAACTTCTTCAGCAACAGGTGCTTCTTCAAA
>Ga0075473_10000193_pt1 | contig 24815 bp, 23 predicted proteins | sample DEB19_08_DNA_FD_76340 | JGI IMG/M metagenome (GOLD analysis project Ga0075473, IMG submission 76340) | Aqueous microbial communities from the Delaware River and Bay under freshwater to marine salinity gradient to study organic matter... | ecosystem: Environmental > Aquatic > Marine > Coastal ... | reverse complement strand
AGGTTGCTGGCTGTGGTAATATTACGAACAACCACAGGATCGCTATAAACGTCGAATCCAAAGGAAGTAACTGTTGGTGTAGTAACCACTGCGGCTATGCTGGTATCATTGATTACAACACTTACAGAATCAACTGCGGTTGTATTTTCTACAGTACCATCGGCCCAGGTAAACAGTTCAATACCCAGTATCTCAGGACCTTCGGTTAGCTGATCTGCAGAAGTCATGAGCTCAAAGGTAAATGGCAGGCTGGTTAGTTTGACTGCGCTGCTTACATAACGACCGCTGGCAAAACTATTCTCAAAGCCCAGAACATCGCCTGCTGTGATAGCTGGATTTGTTGTACTGCGGATTCTGAAGTAACGTCCATTGGTACCAAAGTTTACATTGGTTCCAGTTATGGTATAAAGCACATTCTTGCCTTCGTCAACTGAGGTAACGTTGGCTGTGATATCATAGGTTGGAACAGGATCTAAACTGGTGTCTATGAATGTGACTGGAGCTGCGGTTGCCACTGAAGTAGCATTGCTCTTGCTTCCCATTTTCAGATCTAGGTTCAGAATCTCTGTACCCTCGGTTATCTGATCTTCGCGTACCCAGAAATTGATAAATCTAACATTTGGTCCCCAGGCATTACCAGTTCTTTGCAGCGTAGTATTGTGGTTAATGAGCTGCTGCGGACTCTTGCGTCCTTCGCCTGCGCCATAGACATTATAGTGGTACCAGGCAAAGACATTTGGTGTTGATCCCCAGGTTGCTCTTGGGAAGTTGATGGGATCAAGCCAGGCATTTCTGATATCATCATATTCATCAAAGTATGGAACGTGCTCGACATCGGCTGCGGTTGCGCTTCCGCTCAGGCTCCAATAGAATATGTTACTGGTGTCATACCAGGTTGAATTCACAACATAGGTCAGCAACATGCCTTCGTTCTTGCTGGTCCAGTCAGGGCTGACTGTTATGGTCCTGGCCAAGGGTGGATCAACATTGGTAAGTGTTACACAACACCAGCCTGCAGACCAGTCAGAACTGGTAACGCCATTGCTTACGCTGCCTGTGACCGCCTTGAAACCTACAGGTGTAAACTTGATCTGGCCCTGTTGTCCTGGGACCAGAACGCCAGCATGAACTGCGGCCTTTCTGAAATCGCTGTCAATAACATAACCATCTGTATTGTTACCCCAGACAGAACCACCAGACAGGCTACCAGTTACAACTGCGACATTACCTACCACTGTTCCAACGCCCTGTAGTGCAATGTTTGTATTTGCAGTATCCCAGTTTATAGGACAGTAAACTGTGCCGTCGCCCAAGGGTTCAAAGATATTGGGTGTTGTTGTTAGTGATCCTGAACCACCGCTGCTGGTACCAGCTGGCAGTGTGATTCCAGACGCAGGTGCAGTAAGTCCGCTACCAATCCAGGTTCCTGAAGGAGCAAAAGATCCGCCTGAGTAACCTGTGCCTGTGAGATCTAGGTCACCAGGATTGAGTTCTAGTCTGACTGTGCTAGGAACTGCACTGGTCTTGTTTATGGTCAGTGTTTTGGTGCCTGTGCCAATTCCTGTATTGACTGTTGTACCGCCCCAGGTAAGTTTGGCATAGTCTGGACTGGCACCAAAATTGAAGGTCATGGTAAATTCGCCTGTGAATGTACCCAGGTCGATGTCATAGATTTTCCAGCCCGAGCCTGCGCTAATACCCGTGGACTTCAGTGTCGAACCACTGACCACAGTTGGGCTTGGAGCCGAGGGTGGAGGTGCGCCCTGGCTGGTGTCCTTGATGGTTATGTTCTGGCTAACTGCGGCTAGATTGATAACACTGTTGGCACCCGTGGTTATGACTGCATTTTCATAGCCTTCGGTTGTGCTGTCTGCTACCGCGGTCAGGGTTACTGTACCTTTGGTATAAGGAGCACTAGGGTTGGTTGTCATGTTTACCGTACCACTGGTAGGTGTCATGTCCGAGGCGTTCTGTGTCAGGCTCCAGGTCACGGGAGTACCTGAGGGAATGTAGGTTCCATTGAAGGTAACAACAATGGTACTGCCTTCATTCACTTCGAGTTTACTCAGTGTCAGGGTCAGGGTAGGCTGTATGCTGGTGTCATTTATCTGAACACTGCTGGCCACGCCATCGGTACCAACAGTGGTATTGGCGGCCACGGTAATCACCAGTGTCTCAGTACCTTCGGTTACATAATCCTCTTTGGTATAGACCAGAATATTGGCTCTGCCTGTGGCATTGATTTCAAATGTACCACTTGAGCCAGTATAGGTAGCCAGTGCTTTGTGATTTAGAACATCGGCAATATCGCTCAGTGTGTAGGTAAATCTGGTACCAGCATCAACACCAGAACTGCTGATGTCAAACCGAACTACCTGTCCTTCATTGACACTGCTACGATTAGCTGTCATACTTAGCGAAGGCTGGCGGCTAAAGTCCAGAACGTCAACAGATTTACTTAGATCTGTGGTCATGCCAACGACACTGTTCTGAGCAATGGTCAGTGTCATGGTTTCAGTACCCTCGGTGATCTTGTCCGCCGTCAGGGTAATTGGTATGAGTGCATTACCTGTAAAGCCACCATCGGTACTGTAAAACTGAGCATCTCCTGCCAGGGCACCAGATGTCACATCGGCCGAACTTATGCCTGAGATTGTATATGTAAACGATGTCGCATTGTCGACATTTTCACAATATAATCTGAACATCACAGTTGCATTTTCCTGGACCTGGTTTACATTGCTGGTCAGCTGGAAAACTGGAGTGCGACTGTTATCAGTTACCTGTACGTTGGCATAGGCATTGTTCAGAAGTTTGATACTGGTGTCGGGCCAGATACTAAAGTTCATGGTCTCAACGCCTTCGGTAGTAAGATCTCGTGCGAGTCTTACGACAACATTGGCATTGCCTGTTGTCCCGCCATTGAAGCTGTTATGGCGTATTTTACCGACACGGCTACCATAACTTAGATCAGCATCGGCAATGCCTTCAATGCTATAGGTAAGTGTTACACCGTCGTCCAGGCTAGTGGTCTGAACCTGAAATTCCACGGCGTCGCCTTCGGCAACGACATTGACATTGGCAAACACATTGAAGCTTGTATCTAGGCTAGTGTCCAAAAGATCAATGTTGGCCCAGACTGCGTTGTCAATATCAATGGCAGGATCGGTATTGGCCAGAATTCTAAAATAGACTGTTTCCAGGCCTTCGGTGTTACGATCCTTGATGGTAATTACTGAGACATTACTATAGTTGTTGTATAGTGTAACGTTACCTGACAGTGGTGTTACCAGGTCATTGGCATCGACCCCGTCAATGAGCCAGGCCAAGGGTGTTCCGTCAGGAAAATCTGTGGTATAGATGTTGATTAGATAGCTGTCTCCCTCGGCAACATTGGTAATGCCCAGCGGAGTTGTTGTTAGGACGATGGCTCGTCCCTGGCTATTGTCATAGACTGTTACCGCGGCACTAAGATTAGCATCCAGGGCATAGTTGTCTGATTTGAGAATCTTGAAGGTAAAGGTTTGCGTACCCTCAGTGGTTGTATCTTTGTTGAAGTACACTGGTAGGCTCGCTGTGTTGTTACGCACAACGATGTAGCCCATGTTGGCTATGACATTCTTTGTAGTCATTATCGGATCCAGATCCTCAAATCTTGAATATTGATGTTACTGCCCGGTGTTGATGCTGAGCTAATGACCAGACGATCTACAACAAAACCGACGTCGTCGTATTGGTCAAAATAAGTGCTGGTAGCATTTCCTGCTTTGCCATCTATGCCATCCAGACCCCAGAGGTCAACACCACTGACATTTGATTCTAGTCCCTGCAGGCTGACATTACTCAGATAGGCTGAATTGGCGTTGTCTGCACTGTGAGCAGTTACTGAAAAGTGTGTAAAGCCAGCACCCAGATGAACATTTGAACCCTCACTGGCATTCCAGATCTGTGTTGGTGTCGCATTGTTCACTATGGGGTCAGCATAGTTTTCGTTTTCTAAGTTTATATATTCAACACGAACACCGCGTATGCTATCAGGCAAGGGTAGTGTCCAGGTGCGAATTGAACCTGCTACAGCATTGCTTTTGTAATCAGTATCTACACGATGCATGAGATTCAGATCCAGGCTCATGTTATTGTCATAGACACTGAGCAAGGTAGTATCGATGCGCATCCAGGCATTGGCATTACTGCCTATCTGAGTTCCATCGAATTCACAGTAAATTAGTACTGGGTTAGACATCTTAGACTGTCCAATCTACGTAATAGTAGCCGCTTGTAACGACTGGATTTATATCTTGCAGATAAACTGCATTGGCAATTGGAGCCTCAGGGATCAGACCGTCCAGCAGGAATGCAATATCACCCTTGCGAAGGTCTGTGTTAGCCAGGGTACCACTTTCTTCAATAACATAGACAAGTCTGGTACCATCGGGAACGTTACCTGTGTTGACTGTAAACACCACAACCTGGCCTTCGCCAACTGTGTTAGAACTGGATACCAGACTATAGGTCCAGGGAGCAACATTACTGACCACTGAGTACAGTGGAGGTGTTATGTCATACTTATCTCTGATGTTCGCGGCGTCAAATGCTGACAAACTAATATTAGCCAGCACCTGGGCATACATGAGATCCTGACCATCCACTGTGGCGCTATAACTAAACTTCCATTTGTCTATGGTCTCATATCTTGGACCTGCACCAATGTAGCTGATATTTGCATTGGCTCTGGTTACACTACTAAGAATTTGTTTGGTCTGTGTTGCTCTGGGTGTGGCTACTGTTGCCAGAGTGGGTAAACTCTTGGCAAGTCTAATAGCAACATTCAGGTACTGATGTATGCCCTGAATACTGCCTATGCCCGAAGTCTTGGGTGGTAGTTTACCAGCCGGAGGCGCAGGAAGTCCACCGCCTGGAGGGAAAATCTTATTGCGTCCAAAGAATACCAAACCAGCAGGGTGTACCAGCTTCTTGACAATTTCACGCCAGACGTTGATGTTTTCGCTGGTCTGAATTTCATAGCTAAATGGCTGATAGTAAACGTCTTGCTTGATTAGATTTCGTGCACCATAGGTTCGTTCATAGTATAATTTTGCTTCAGCTGAATGTTGTGCAATATTGGCTGCAGTTGCTATCTTGATGGCATCTGTGTAACCTGCATTCTTGATCTCATTGTACCAGTACTGGAAACCCGAAGTCTCGGGGAAACGTCCCAGAGCTACCTGATACAGTGTTTCAATATAACGTGTAATGTTCAGATATTTGTCACTAATCAAAAATTCAGGTGTCTGTACTAAACGAACAATAATTTCGCCAAAGCCTTCGGTTAGGCGAGCAGCATCATAGCTGCTGATAACTGATTTAGCAACAATGCGTTCATTGAAGGTTGGTTCACGGTCAAACATGTAAAAATACACATCGTCCAGGAACCTGTTTAGGTTATCTTCAAAGGTTCCATCATCACGACGTCCGCGCAAAACCATGCCGCCGAATTTGCTCTCAGGTAAACTAATCAGTCCTTCGGTTACGCCACTGCGACGATCACGCTTCCAGTCACCTGGATATTCGCAATGAGCACCAATCTTGGCCTGTATGTTGGCTCGTTGTCCATAGCTCAGGCTAAGGTTACCCGCGGAAATCTCTACATGCAGATTTGGCATGTCATTGGCATAGGCTGCTATGGCCAGAGTATTCGCCAGGGCCAGGTTATCTCTGCTTAGAATCAGGTTTGCATTGGCATAGGTTACATTGACTGTATCATAGTCATCCAGAGCAATGTTTACAATACCATAGGTTAGGTTTCCAGCATTGCTTAGATTGGCATCAAAATTCTGTTTGATGAAATAACTAATTTCATCAACACGACCGCGCAGACCATTGTTGCCACGAACATCGGTGTCAATATAAACGTAATCGCCAACATTGTAATTGTAGCCGCGATCAACAACGGTAACATTGCTAACCACAGGACGAACATTTGCAGTTACCTGTATGGTGTCATTACTTCTGCGAACGTTCTTTAGGAATTCTTCGCTTAGTTTAGTGGCCAGAACTTCTTCGACAATAAGCTGTCTGCCAACGCCAGATAGTAGTCTGGGACCAAAATTGTTGGCATATTCAGCATTGCTAAGTTCTGTACCTGTGGACACAGGCATGAATGCCTTCATGAACGTAAGATCGTCGGCCAGGGTGTTTTCACATTCCTCGCTCAGAGCTACGTCAAAGATTAGATCATAGGGTGTCTTATCTTCATAGCGCAGGTCCAGGACCCAGGCCAGACTTTCGGATTCGGTTGGATCACGAAGCAGCAGTGTATTGAAAACACGAATTACAAAGAGCTCATTACTCTGCCCTGGCCAATTACCAGCAACGTTCTCATAGGGAGAAAATTCTCCGCTCAGTGTTGTACGGTCCAGGAAAATTTCAATAATGTTTTCAATTGAATCTATGAGCTGGGCATCTACTACTCGAGCTGTAGCACCGCTGGTTGAGCCAACAATTCGTTGTCCAATTAGATTTTTGACACGATTGAAGTTACCGTTTACACGTATGCTAAGTCTGCTTTTCCAGCGTCCGCCACTGCCCTTTAGGACCTGAATTTCAGGATAGTAAAATTCAACGTCGCTGTTATAGAGCAGACGGAATAGTAGACGTACAGCCTTTTCCGAACCCTTGTGCTGATATAGCTCATTGATCTTTTTCAGGGTGAGCTTTTTATCGGCCTCGGGGTTTAGAGGAAAATCAGCACAGTAATTCTTGTAAAAGTATTCTACGAACTCGTCAACACTGTCATCGATGCTGGCATATTGCTGAATGTTCTGAATAATTTCCTGAGGCATTTTCTTTTGCTCAAGATATTCGTAGTATGCCTCAGCGAAGAACACGAACGTTTCATAGTTGTGTCTGATATGGTCTGGCAGCTGACTGCCAGCCAGTGCACTAATACGTTGATCCAGAAATTGGCTTGCCATTATTCGCTAACTGCTGTAACTGTAATGTTTAGACCTGGGTTCAGGCCCGCTAGTGGAACAAAGGAACTGTCATCCAATGTAAGCAAAAGATTTCTGGCTACATTGACATCATAATTGGCTTCCTGAACATCTGCAGTAAATCTAAGATCTGTGATACCTGCGGGAAAGCCTCGGGGTACGAATTGGTTAGTGCTTACTTCACCAGTGGCATAATTTATGACACCCTGCTCTGGTAATAGTAAACTGCTGGTTCCTGTGCTTATATTTACCTGCCAAAGTTCCAGGCTTCCTGAGCCATTGTAGTTTGGAGGGTTGCCAGCGTTGTCACGATAGTATACGGTCTTTAGCTGATCATCGGAATCCAGGATTGTGAAATAAGTACTGCGCAAACTGTTTGGATGGATTCGGTTATAGAATTTGATGTTATTGAAATTGCTAAACTCATTGGCTACGTTTAGACGAATGTCCAGACGACGCTGTAGCTTTAGGCTGATGAGGATGCTGGTTATGCTAGTATCCAGGGTATCAATTTCATTCAGGAATCTATAATAGATGAATTTCTTATTGAACTTTTCTAGCTCTTCATCGAAGTAATTTTCTGTACGGCTACGAATCAGTGTCTGCAGACGTGCAGCACTGCTGCCAGCCAGGTTTGGATTGTACTTGACTGCAATGTTCAGTCCCAGATACAGATACTCTGGATCTACAATCTCAGGAGTCAGGGCCATGACTTTTCGTGAGCTCAGAATATCGAATTTGATTTCTTCTTTGGTTGCTTCGCTCAGAGCCAGGCCTGTTGTTGGTTTGGCACTGATGAAAATTTTACCATACACAGGTGGATCATTTTCCTCACCACCCCAGACGCTGATACTTTCAATGCTGGGCTTATTGTTTAGGATCAGAGCTTCATAGTCATTCTTGGTAACTGCACGATCCTGAGCAGCTCTGATCAGCGGTGCCAGGAATTTGATTTCGTTTATGCCTTGCTTGGCACTACCATAGGCTGGACGACTCAGTACACTGCGGGCAGTGATCGTGCTGGTTGTTAGATTGGTTGGTGTGGTATTCAGAGTAAACGCCAGAGTTTCTGAACTCAGGGCATTGGCTTCGGCTCCATTAGTGATCAGATACTCAATGATAACAATGTTACCTGCACTTAGTTCGTGACCAACAACACCGTCACCAAAATAAATCTGATAACGTCCAAACTGATTTTCTTCTAGGAAACAGACACGACCATTCTTGAGAGTGCCGTCAATGCCGTCAATGCTGCTGGCAACTCTGTAAACCTGACTGTTGGTATCTGTGGCACTGTTCTGTACTGTTACAATGATACTGCTGGTGTCAACATTGTCATTGGGCAATACGTATTTTTCAGCTGGGCCTGGAGCACGAACTGTGTAACGGAAAATCTCAGGCGTACCTTGCTTGAGCTCAACGTTCTGGAAATTGAAGTTGCCGCCAATACCAAAGGCATTTACTGCCTTGGTGTTCACAAAGCTATAATTTGTGCCATTGATGTTGAAGTTGAAAACGCTGAATCTTTCCAGGACTGCAGTTGCCCCTGTGGTTACTATGTCTCGGACAGTAAAGTTTACTGTGGCTACAGCACCACGAGCACTGCGCGGAACAAAGCCCAGATGTCTGGCAATGCTTACTGCGCTTTCTCTCTTGACTGCACTGTCCAGGAACATTTCATTGGCCAGCATGTTGGCAATGTAGGCATTGTAATGCGTGTTGTAGCTCAGTAGGTCCAGTAGGACACTAAGCGCACTGCCCTCAAAATCATAGCTGTTCAGTGTATCCTGGTCTCTGAGGAAGTCTCTGAGATTGGCTTTGATTGTATCAAAATCTAGTTCAGTAACTCTGAGATTTGCCATTATCGTACTCTACTTAGGAATGTGGTGACCGTTACAGGGCGTGGGTCATTGGTGAACCTGAAGGTTACAGTTACGCCCAGGGTGTTCAGATCGTCCTGGGCATTGACATCGACGTTTATGACAAAAATTCTGGGCTCAAATTTTACCAGAACGTCATAGACTGTCTGACGTACAATAACCTCAGTCATGGGCGTGAAGTTCTCAAACAGCAGATTATGGACCTGGCATCCTAGTTCTGGATGAAAAGGTCTCTCGTAATTTGCAGTAAGTACCAGATTTCGTATAGATTGCTTTACGGCATTCTCATCATTCTTGACTGCCACATCATTGTTTGCAGCCAGACTGAAATTGAAATCCAGGTCTGTGTAGGTTCTAGTTTTTCTAGGCATATCTTATTTATTAGCCTGATCGGACGGTTCCTGAAACGACATTGACGGGATGCCCACAACTAGCCAGGTCGCCATGACGGACCACAGCCTTACCACCAATTCTTACTGTGGCACTGCCCTGTGTTAGGGTGACACCAGTATGACTAGATGGATGATTTGCAACAGCATCGCCAACAACGGCAACTAGTTTACCACCATAACTAACAGTGCTCTGGCCACCACCCAGTATCAGCCCACCGCCAACAGTGTCGGTCTGTACTCGAGCAACCAGGGGCGCGGTCATGCCAGCGCCACCAGACCCTGACTATGTGTCTTGTTATTCCAGAATGTCAGAACCTGATTTCGATTCTTTTGATCATGACTGAAACTAATGTGTATCCAGGGGTTTCGTGTATAACTTGAATATTCTAACAGTAATTGGTCATAGTTTAGTGCCTGTGCCAGCATGTTAGCAATTTTGAAATATTCGCTGGCTGCAACACCTTTGAACTGTATATCCACGGCCTGACCCTTGGGATGCTGACTCTTGGGATTGTCGCCAAAGCGTCGGAATCCGCTGGTAATGTACATGTTAGGATACAGGTTGAATACTGGCTCACAGATGTTCAGGGCAACTGCCTGAAGATTTTGCAACAACTGACCATAGCTTAGACCGCCCTGTGCTTGCAATGGTGTTGCGCTGCAGGCTGATCTGGAGGTTAGCATGGCCAGAGTAAAGTTTGGACTTAGCTTGAAGTTATCAGGAGCCTCAGTCAGTCCCAGACAGAAATCGCTGGGGTTTACAATTTGTTTGTTGTTTGTAGAAACAGATTTGACTTCGCTGGCCTCGGTTGGTTTGGCTTCGAGTTCATCCTTGGTAGCCAGGCCTTTGCTGATTAGTTTTTCTTTGAGCTGTCTCTGTACCTCGGGATCGTCACTCTGCTCTTCGGCCTGTACACAATAATTTGTTGCAATTTCAATGGGCTGACTATCAGCCACCTGGACTGTAACAAAGTCTTTACGGCCCGCCATGAGACCTGCAAAACTGTTTCTGGCACCTTCGGGTCTGGTTGTAGTTGTTGAGTCAAAGTCCAGAGCACTGAGCGCAGTTGCTGCATTTTCCTGCAATGCAATGCTGGAAGCGTCAATATTCAAGGGACCTGAGCTACGAATATTGAAACCAGAACCATCGAAGTTCATGCCACCAGCAGGAGATTTTGCTGTAATAGCAGTTGCAGATTTCTTTTCAATACCCAGCACACCTTCGAGTTTCAGTTTCTTGTCTGACTTGATGCTATAGTTATCTGCAAAGTGCAATTTGCCTGCAGCATTACCAGTTACATGCAGATCAGCCCCAACCTCAACATAGGTTTCCTCGGTACTGATTGTATGAATAACATTGGCTCGGTGTTTGAAGAATCTATCAACCTGTATGTCCATGTCATTGTCAGCTTCAACACGAACATTGGCCGAGTGCATGCTTATGGTATCAGCGGCACTGAGATGAATGTTACCACCAGCCTGCAGTACAAAATCGTTATGAACAACCAGTTTGGCATCACCAACGATCTCTACATTGGCATTGTTACCTGCAAATAGGTTCACACTGCCAGCCACACTCAGATTTAGATGACCTGCTACACTGACATAACCATTTTTGTCTATGATCTGATAGTCTGAACCTTTGCGTCTACAGACCATGTTTCCATCACGATCAATTTCTATGTAGGTACCGGCTCTGTGGTATACATGTATTCTTTCGGCGCCAGGTGTATCATCGACCTCTATGACATGACCACTTTCGGTTTCAGTGACATGATTGTATGGATACTGAGCCTTATAGGCGCTGGCGGGCTCATCAAAACTATTGTCTCCAGGTAGTGGAGCACTGGTCATTCGATTCTTGTTCTTGGCCTGAACCAGACTATTGGTTGCTTCACCCTGAGCCAGTTTATTGACTTCACTGCCTGTGGCATATTCCTTGGTTGGATAGGTAGCAGTTGGATCTACAAAGCCCTTGGCTGTAACTTCGAGCTTCTGAATATTGTCAGATGCCTCGATGTTGAAATTACGACTCTGATTCAGAAATGTATTTACTGAATTTTTGGCATAGTCAGTATCAACTCTTTCCAGTGATTTTTCTGGATCACCCTCAATGGTTGCTGGCAGTGTTATGGCTCCAGTGAAAACCTGCGGAGCTTCAAAACCATTATTCAGAATACCATCAATGAAACCAGAACTAACGTCTAGATTTAGTTTATCAAATAAAGGTCCAATCAGCCCAGGTATGGCAGCAGCCAGGAGCTGAAAGTTTATATTAGTCCCATAGACACCCAGACGTCCTTGAAGTCCGTCAACCAAATTACCTATGAGATTTCTTTGTAAGCCTCCTGAGCCCAGCATTCCAAAACGACTAAGTACTGCATCGGCAATCACGCTAGAAGGATTATTTGATGTTAGTGTGTTGAAAGGATTTATTGTCCCTTCCAATTCTCGGGGGCCCTGATTCAGCCCAGCATTGGTCTGACTGTAAATCTCACCTGTATAGGTATTTACAAGGTCAGGCAACAAAGCTTTCAGAGCTTCGTTCAGTATTCCAACAGGAATACCACCCAGGCCAATTCTGTCCTGATTTAGACTAAACCATTGCAGCAATTGAAGCTGAACTGAGTCATTGATTACATTGAACCCCTGGCTCATGCTTTACCTCCTTCGCACAATTTCAGGCAAGCCAGTTTTTCTGAATCATAGCGTGACTTGACGCCCTGTCGAATAGATGCCGATGAACTCTTGAACAAAACATCTACTCGGGCTTTCTTGTATTCACTTACCAGGTTGACAACGTCTTTGTCAGTAAGTGTGCTCTTGCCCTGTAATGGTTCGGTGAATACACTGGTATTTGTTGGTCCAAGCTGAACTGCTGTACTCCAGATCAGATCCTGAACACCTGCTCCATACTTGCTGGCGTCAAAGCCATAACGACTTAGATTTGTTACCATGACATCGTAGTAGCGTTTCTTGATAAACTCGTGCTGGTCTTCTCTGAAGCCGTTGGGATCTTCGCTGGCAATCTGTTTCCAGACTGCGTCAAATTCAGCTGTGGCTGGAGTAAGGCCCTTGAATCGATTTGAATACTTGCTGCGTCGAATATAGGTTTCCAGGGGACTGCCCTTGGCGCTGGGTCTGCTCTTACCTGTACCAGACACTGCGGGTAGGTAACTGGCAAACTGATAGATGCCATAGCTGGCACCGCCAAAATCTCCTGCGGCTGCGCCCTTGTAGTCATTGATGGTACCAGGACCTTTGCCGCCGCTCTCGTATTTTTCTGAGGTCTGTCCTAGGTTCCAACCTGTAACAGGAACACGTCCAGTTCTAATTGGTTCGCCCTGACTATCCTCAACTGGCTGTCCTGAGCTGTCGCGAACAATACCGTCATTAGGATTGGTTGTGGTGCCTGGTCTCTCAGGTACAGGAGCAGTTTCATTGTTGGTGTCAAAAATCTTTTCACCTGCTCGAGCACTTATGGTGCCAAAGAATGCAGGCTGTTGCATGTCTAGTCCATCCAGGAACCAACCAACAACCCAGCTTCCTGGCAAGGGACCAAGCGGACTCGTTCCTTTGCCGCTTATACCAGCACTGGTTATGGGCTGTATGGGCCAGGCCCAGGGCAGATCCTTGGTTGGCAGTAATTCTTTGTCGTCGGTATGATAGCCGAAAATTCTTACCTTGCAACGACCCATCTTCTCAGGATCATTTCGGTCTTCGACTACACCGATCCACCAATTGAAATTGTCACGATTGAAAATAGGTGTCATTATTGTAATCCAACTGCGCCTGTTAGGCTGTCCTTGGTTATTTCTAGAATCATTTTATGTCTGACACCATTGATCTGGTGTCTGATACCTGTGATCAGATAGGGCCCTGTATACAGGGGGTCTAACATGTCCTTGAATTTATCGGTCTGATCCTTGGGCTGAATGCTGGGATAGTTCAGATAGATCATCTGTCCACATTCAATGTCAGTGCGTCCAGGGACTGCTATGTTCAATTTGAAATTGTCCAACTCTAGCAAATGACTCAGACGATTTCCATGTATGTCCTTGTAAACCTCATTGATGTTTTCTTCAATGCCGTCAAACAGTTTGGTATGCTTGGGATAGTAACGAATATTACAGGCTGGGTTTCTCATGCTATCCTTGGCAAAGAATGGCAGACTTTCTTTTTCGCCCTTGCCTGACATGTGATGATAGTCATGAAATTTTTCTGTGTGATCATAGTCTATGAGCTCATACTTCTTGCCCATGAGATCCAGCTCAATGAGTCTATTTGAAAGATAACCGCTGGTATAGTTCTTGGCATAGTCTAAGGTGACTACGGTTTCTACACTGTCAGTGATGAACATTTCTCTGACAATATCGCGCTCAGCACCTTCGGGTCTGACATTGTTGGGTGCAAAGGTATACACGCCCGCATATCGTTTGTTGGCTACGGTATCCTTGAATATAGTTTCCAGAGCACCAAAATAGAACGCCTTGTTACTTTCCCAGAATAGGAAATTACAGGACTTGCCTTCCTTGGGTATGGCTTTACCTGCTAGCCAATTCAGACATTTGAAAGCACTCCAACCAGGGCTGACAAATTTTACCTTGTTCTTGGTTTCTGTGATAACACGCATCTCACTCTGGTCATCGGAATCTGTAAGGAAATTGCTTTCTGTAAGATTCAGTGTTCTGGGCATGGCCACATAATCTTCAAAAATCTGTATGGCAACATCATCAATGCTGCCCTCAAAGCTAGAGTAGATTGGGGCATTCATGTCCAGGACCAGTTCCTGGCTACAGAAGTGAAGTATGTAACTGTGTTTGTTTTGTCCAGATACAATGTGCATGTCACTTATCTTGGTGATACGAAATGTCTTTTCAATACTGCTAGGAAAGGTTGGTGTTGTGAATTTTATGAGTAATAGTTCTTCACCAACTATGGGCAGGGTATCAATAAGGTTTCGACTATCACTGATCAGCAAGGTCCCTGTCATGCTGGGACTGAAAATTTCTTCATGGATGTTGATCTCAACGTAGTAATCGTCAAGATCAACTACGATGCCTCGGGTGCTAACCAGACGCAAGAGCTCAAGGCGTATGTCACCTGGACGTTCTAATTTTTCGTCTTGATTCATGAATTGATTTGTCGTTTGAATTCTTTGATGACTACGTTCACATACTCAGGCTTTAGTATTCGAATTTCACGTAGTGAATCGTTTTGTCGTATTAGTTGTTCGCGTTTGGTGACGGCTTCCAGATCCTGGCGGTTACTATTGTTATAGGTTGTGGCATCTACAATGGTGCCGTTACCTGTATAGGCAAAATACGCAATTTGCTCAGGTGTGTTATCGAATACATTTCCAGTACTTACTAGATTTGTATAATATCCACTTACATTGCCTGTGATGTTGGCGCCATTGGCAAATGATCCATTGACGTTTATGACACTGAGTCTATTACCAATCTTGGCCATGATACGAGCACTGCTGCCCGTTGTTTGCTGAACAACCGTTTCACCAACATTGAAGTTTACACTGACATTTGAATTTAGATACAGGTTGCTGGGATATTTTCGGTCTGTATGTTTTTCCAGCTGGTACCAGGTCATGGGCCACTGAAATCTTGGATCAAGAATTTCATTGGTTATGAGTATGACCCAACCCAGACTTGCATCATTATAGATCTTTTCAGCCAGTATTTCTGGTGTGTCACCATCCTGGATTAGATAGGTTTCATACAGGACACTGTTGTTCTTGATTTCATCGCTGAGAACAACGCGACGAAAGATATCCTGGACCATCTGGCCAGAAGTATTATCATCCAGTGAATAATATAAAGCAGGGAATAGTTCGAAGTATGACATAGATTAGTATCCGAGCTGTATACGTTCTTTGGTAAGAATTTCGAGTTCCTGGAAGTTCATGCTAAGATTTACCTCAGTTGGTTCACCGCCATGGAAACTACTCATACCACCCTGGCCACCATAGCTAACACTTAGGCTAGTAAGAGCACTGGGAGCAATCTTGTGAAAGTATGAATTTTCCTTGTCTTTGAAATAATAGACAATCTGAAATTCTGCAGGGTAGATGAAGAACAAATTTCCTGCACTTAGTTCGGGGTGCATGTGAAATTTGAACATGTCAATGATCTGACGAATTGCCTGGACTTCGGCTGCGCTCTTGGGCAAGAATTTATACTGAAATCTAAATGATCTAAAGTCGATCATCTCGAACAGCATTTCGCGAAATGGATTTGTTTTCATCTTGGTCATGCTTTGCATGGCAGGACCTGTTACGGCATTGCTACCCAATGCTGCACCCAGAGCTCCTCCAACCATGCCGCCGCCAGCCAGTCCACCTATGGCAGCTCCAGCCAGGGCACCCAGGCCCATGGTTGCTCCCTCAGCCAATAAACTTCCTGCACGCTGTTGTTCTATGGCACCAAAAGTCTTACCCAGGGCACCAAACAATGTTCCCAGATTAGTGTCTTGCCATTTGGCATCATACTGAACGCTGGGTGGCTCCTGAACTGCCAGTGTAATTACATCACTGATTCTATAGCTCTGATCTGGCTTTAGAATTTCTGGTCCAAACTTTTGTGCCAGATAACTTACACCTGCTCCAGCCGCTGCACCTGCAACTGCTCCACCAACAGCACGGGCACCTGAGACTACTTTGTTCTTTTTCAGGCTACCAAACTTCTTTACGGCACCAACACCCAGTACGGCTCCTGCTCCAGCCGCGGTTAGATTCACGGCTCGGCCAATTTCGTCAGTGGTAAGACCAGCTCCAACGGGCTTGCTAATAGCCTGATCTTTGAATCTGTTGTCTGTGTTGAACTTTGACTTTCCGCGAACATTGACAAAAAAGCTCACATAATGAGGGAATTCATCACTGTTCACGTTTTCGGGGAAACTAAGATTTTGAATATTGTACTTGTTGCCTACCTCAATGGCCCCTGTGTTAGGGTTTTGATTGATGTACCTACGTTTATCGTCGGCTTCTTTGAGGCTGGCGTAGTCTTTGTTTCGGTAATTTGGGTTTTCCATTTTCGCCCATATAAATAAGTGGCAGGAGGTCGGAATTATTTATGGCTACAGTATACAAAGAAACCCTAAAGGGCAAGTATAGAGTGGAGAATCCAGGCAAATACAGAGGAGATATCACAAATATCACCTATAGAAGTTCCTGGGAATTGAAATTCATGAGATGGTGCGATACCAATGAAAGCGTCATTGAATGGGGTTCAGAAACAGTCATCATTCCTTATATTAGCCCGATCGACAAGCAAGTACACAGGTACTTCGTGGACTTCTACATGAAAGTTGTAAACAGATCTGGCGAGATACAGAAATACCTCATAGAGATCAAGCCTGAGAAGTTTACTAAACCACCTGAGAAGCCCAAGAAGATAACCAAGAGATTCATAGACGAAGTATTTCAGTATGGTGTCAACGAGGCCAAGTGGAAAGCGGCTTTCGAATTTTGCGACGACCGCAACATGAAGTTCATGATACTCACGGAAAAAGACCTAGGCGTAGTAGAACCAAAATATGGCAAAAAACATATTCGATCAAATTCAGCCAGATCCAACTAAGGGTTTTCAGTGGTATACCCAACAGGTACGCAAACTGAAAAACGTTCGATCTGGTACAGAGAGAATGATAACCTCAGGGCAGACACTGACTAACAAGATCCGCCCAGGATTCATGTATCTATACCATTATGATCCCAAGCACAAAGACACCTTGCCATACTATGATACAACTCCATTGGTGCTGCCCTATAAACTTTTGCCCGATGGATTCATGGGTCTGAATCTTCACTACATGCCTTACCTGATGAGATTCAAGGTCCTGGGTAAACTTCATGAATATGCCATGAATACCAACAATGACATCACAACACGTGTACGTCTAAGCTGGAGTTTACTCAGTGGTGTTGCACAACTAAAGCCTTTGGCGGCCTGTGTCAAACACTATTTGACAGATCATGTTACAACAAGGTTCCTTCTCATACCTTATCCTGACTGGGTTGTTGCTAGTCAATTACCAATTGAGAGTTTCGTGGGCGCAACCAAAACCAGAGTCTGGAACGATACAAAGGCAAAGATCTAAGCCATGGCAACCTATAGTGTAGAAAATTTTAGACAAACCGTACTCAATACAGGCCTGGCTCGTAAGAACAGGTTTGAATGCGAAATAGCAGTACCACCGCAGGTACGTCAGGCCACGAATATCAGTGAGCCCATGCTAAGTCTCTATGTTGAGAGCGCAGTGTTTCCAGAACTAACCATCAATGCTGAGACACAGTTCATCTGGGGCCCGCTAATTCACAGACCCAAGACTCTGAACTACGGCGGTTTCATGGTCCTGCAATTTCACCTGGACCAGGATATGCGAATCAAGAAAATGTTCGATACCTGGATGCAGAGCATTGTCGACGGTGACCAGTATACCGTAAGTTACCAGAGAGACTATGTTGCTCCCATGATGAGAATCACGCAGCTAGATGATCAGATGGAACCAGTTTATAGCGTTCGACTAACCGAAGCATTTCCAGCAGGCATGGTACAGTTAGATCTAAACCATGCCCTACAGAATGCAACACATATGCTTCAGGTCAGCTTTAGATTTAGAAAATGGGAAGCAGATGACTCTGCTCGTGTATCTTCTCAGGTTCAGCAGACCACAGGACTGTTCACACAAAACAATCCATTGGACAGAAACTCAGTTGTAACTACTCCGGCCAAGCCTGAGCAGCCAGAGACACCAAAACCAGTAGTAGGCGGACACATTTACAAATTACCGCCACGTCCGTAATTTAGGAGTGAATTGATATGGCTTTACCAAAACTTGAAGTGCCAACTTTTGAGACAAAATTACCCAGTACCAGTAAAGCAGTAAAATACAGGCCATTCCTGGTCAAAGAACACAAGGTGCTACTGATGCTCAAGGATGCCGAGAGCTCTGAGATCAGTCGTATTGTTCATGAGATTGTAGATGCCTGCACCTTCAATAAGCTGAACATGAAGGATCTGGCGTTCTTTGATCTGGTACATTTGTTCATAGAACTAAGAAAGGTCAGCATTGGTGAAATGCTGGATCTGGTTGTAAACTGTGAATGTGGCAACGCCATACAGCATCAGGCGAATCTAAACGATGCCAAGGTTGTTACCAAGCCAGACCATAGTTCGCGTATTAGGTTGACCAGAAAGATTGCTGTAGACCTTCGCTATCCACATCTGGATGAAAGCATGGAGGCATACACAACCACAGACACAGATCGAACACTGGAGCTTCTGGCAAGCTGCATCAAAGGCGTGCATGAAGACAATGAATTTCACGATGCTCGAGAAAGTAGTAAGCAGGAATTGCTGGACTGGCTAGACGGCCTGGGAGCTAAACAGCTAACCGACATCATGAAATTTTTTGATACCATGCCCAAGGTAACCTTGCCAGTATCTACAGAATGTCCCAAGTGCAAGAAAAAGCACGATTTATCATTAGAAGGGCTAGACAATTTTTTCGTCTAGGCCTAGCCCAGGAAAGTTTGGAAAACATGTTCCGAACTAATTTTGCTCTGATGCAGTTTCATAATTATGGATTGGATATCTTGGAGAACATGCTACCCTGGGAGCGGGCCATTTACGTGGAAATGTTAGCAGCACATATACAAGAAGAAAACCTAAAGGAAAACATGCGTCGAGTTCAGGCGCAGTCAATGTAAAATGCAAGAACAACGAGTAATCAAGCCAGCCAAAGAAGACTGGATAAACAAGAAATGGCGACCCGCCATGGGCTGGATGTACATGGCAGTCTGTATCACAGACTTTGTCATATTTCCTATTCTATGGTCTCTGCTTCAGCTCTATGGTCAGGGTGAGGTAAGATCACAATGGAATCCAATTACACTTTCGGGTGCTGGGCTATTCCACATGGCCATGGGTGCTGTTCTGGGTATTGCTGCCTGGAGTCGTGGTCAGGAAAAGATGACCATGAGCCAAACCAACTCAAGTTATGCACCAGGTCCATCTTATCAGCCGCAACAGTTCCCTCCAACCCAGAGAGACATGCAGATTGAGATTGAGCGTGAACAAATGTCGCAGACTCCCATGGATGTTCCGCGAGTAGGACCCAAGCCCAATGTACGCAGACCATAAAAGGTAAGACATGGCCAGACAATCAGCCAAAGGCAAAGCCAAATCAGGACTCTTAGACGCCTTCAAACTCAGCACAGGAACTGGAGCTGCGAATGTACAAGAAGATGACCAACCCAAGGCATCTGTAGCCAAACGCGGAGCAATTCGCGAATTTGGCGCAGGGGTGGCCGATGTCGGTCGTGTCCTTCCTGCCATGGGTGCCGATATGTTTGGCAAACTGGGTCAGTGGTGGAAAACTGGTGAATGGGAAGATTCGCCAGAACCAGAAACTCCCAAGAAAGAAAAGACTGAGGCCAAGAAAAAAGACAAACCTGTCGCAGGCAAAGAAAGTCGTGACCCAGATAGTCTGAAGAAATTGCTGGCATCTAATCTGAGTCAGCAAAGTGTTCTAGAGAAAATTCTTTCTGAGATTTCACTGCTTAGAAAAACTACAGAGAGTGGTCAGAAGGACAGGAAACGCGCACCACGTGACATGGGTAACCTATCACGGTTCATGAACGCTCCTATCTCTCCTTCGGTAAGCAAACCACAGAGCGCCAGAACTGCGTTGTTCGATGCCAAAGGCGACGCCATGAAAGGCGAAATTGCTGACATCGAAGCCAAGGAAAAGGAACAGCTACAAAGACAGGCTTTGGAAGCTCAGGCTGAAGGTTCAGGTCCTGGACTGACTGATCTAATACCTGGTATGCCAGGCAAGGGAACAACCGTAGGTAAAGCTCCTGTTCCAGGTGGTGCCGCTGCAGGTGGTGGATTCCTGGGCAAGGCAGCTCGCTTCATGGGTGGCAAAGGCGGCGTGATTGCTGCTGGTATTACTGGCGCCATTGGCGGTGGATTATATGCCTATGACAAATTCACCGAAGCCAAGGAAACCGAAGAAGCAGCCAAGGAACAGGCCAGAGAGGATCTGGCCGCAGGAAAGATAAGCAGTGCCGACTATAACAAACAGGTTCAGCTAGCTCAGGACAAGGCTACCATTACCAAGTCCGAAGGTGTTGGCGGAGGCCTGGGTCGCATGGGCGGTGCCATGGCAGGCGCCAAAGCTGGTGCTATGATAGGTACAGCATTTGGTGGTCCTATTGGAACCGTGGCTGGTGGACTGATTGGTGGTGCTGTTGGTTATTTTGGTGGTGGCAAGCTCGGTGAATGGCTTGGCGGAAAAGCCGGTGAAGCACTAACTGGTTCTGAGACAGCCAAGCCCAGCAATCTTAGCAGTCAGGGTAGTTTCTCAGTATCTGGTTCCGAGGGTAAAGTAGAAGGCATGCACAAGGACGGCAAATACTATATCAATGGACAGGAAGTCAGCGAGAAAGACTATCAGGCAGTGCGTGAAAAGTATGGAGTCGGTCAGAGTCCTGCGGCTGCTAATCTGCAGTCAGGTAAGCCTCTGAGTTTTGATGATATGCTAAAGGCTGGAAAATCCAGCAGTAATATTCAACCCGTGAGTGCTGCACCAACAGGAGCGGCATTACAGCAACTAAGCGTTGTAAACAAAGAAATGGCCGCAAGTCCTGCGGCCCCAACCATAATCAATAACAACACAACTGCTGCAGCACCTGGTGGCGGTCAACCTGGTGGTATCATACCATTGAAGCCAAGTGTGCGTCCAGAAGCAAGTTCATTGACTCGCTATCTGGATCGTGTTAGTGCTTATTGATCCTCGTCTGTAAATTCAATCTCTTCGATAAGGATGCCTTGATCACGGGCATCCTCACGCATCTTCTTCATGAACCATTCTAACCTTTCCATGCACTGATTAGCGCCTGGCATTTCATCATCCTTGTAGGCTCCGCGATGCGCAGCTAGATTGATGAGCATGTAGGCGATAGCAATGTCATTGGGAGTTAGTTTTTTGTTCATGTTAGTCCTCATTGGCCAGACGACTGAAATAGCTAAGGCTATCACCATCGTCGTCAAAATTCATTTCACGCTTAGGAGCAGGTGCTGCTGGTTTAGCAGTCTGACGAACCTTGGGCGTGTCTGGCTCAAAGGGAGGATCATCCTCATCCAAGGCAGTCTCTTCGGCACGAACTGCAACCTGACCCTGAACGTTCAGGACCATGTCTAGCTTGCGCTTGAGATCGTCATAGCTCTTGAAATGGCGTGGATTCAGGAAGTCCTGCAGGCTGTGCTGGCTACCCCAGATTTTTTCAATCTTGGCGTCATCACTGGCAACTGCACTGGGGCGATCAAATTCTGATCTGTCATAGTTGCGATAACCTGCAACATTGGTGATCTTGAGTTTGAAGTTTGCGCCTTCCCAGAAGTCGAAAGGATTGATAGGATCTTCGTCCTCAAACTGAGGTTCGGTTACGTCCTTGATCTTGTCCCAGATCTTTTTGCCGAACTTGAACAAGAATACCTTGCCTTCGTTCTCTGGACGGTTCTTATCGCTTACAACCAGAATATTTACAATGTACTCTAGCTTGCGCTTCTGTGCGCGAGCGATTTCTTTGTTGGCATCAGTACCACTGTTCCAGAGTTGCTGGTTCAGTTCGCCAACGGGATCGTTCTGACCCAGAGTGGTAAGGCTGTTTTCAATATACCATTTACCAGTGGGTCCTTTGAAGGCATGTTTCCAGACACGAACGAATGGAAATTCTTCGCCTTGTGGTGGAGGAAGGAATCTGATTACTGCGTAGCCGTTACCAGCTTTGTCTACTTCGGGAGTCCAGAAGCGGTCGTCGTCTTTTCTTTCGCCGCCCTGTGGTTGACTGATTCGCTCTACTTCTTTGACTAATTGGCTAAAACCTCCGCGAGCGTTGCGTAGTTCAGCTAGACTTTTGAATGCCATGGTATTTCTCCGTATTTGAAAGTATTAGATTTGTATTAGCGTCGTTTGTTATGCGTATCATAATAAAGATTTGCATCAAACTCATCATCTACATCTACCTCACCACTTTTATATGATGAAGCCAGATTATATATAAGCTTCTTATGTTTGTCAATGCGCGAACCCATGCCTTTCTGGACTTTATGTAATTTAGGTTCACGGTCAAAATTTGCATTACGTGTCTTGTTCATAACTGTAATTCAGTTTTCCTCCTCATTGGAAATAGTCAGATAAGGCCACTGACTGACTCTTTTGGTAAGATCCTGTTGATTTTTTGCGCATTTGATTAGATACTTTTGCGTCTCTCTGATGGTCATCATCAGAGCCATGAGCTGTTCCTGCTGATCGCTTACTCGATACTGTAGGTCCGCCACTGTTTCCTCCAGTGCTCGTATCTTCTCGCTCTTGGAATCTAAATCGTGTTCTAAAAATTTCGTTGTAGCGTTCATGTTTGATCTTTAGAAATGGTTCATATTTTAGTATGAGCCTCCTTGTGTCAGGCCAGATAAGTGTGTCTGCAATACCAAGATTTGTAATGCTATGTTTGGTTATCTTGTTCAGTATTGTCAGTGTTTCCAGACTAACATGACCTCCCAGATAGGATCTTAGTATATATGGATGATTGGGCCCAGAAAACTCAATAATGTCGGTCCATTCGGAACTGTGCTCTGCCAGAGAATCACATTCATTGGTGAACAGGTAACCCAGTCTTTCCTGCTTGCCCAACCAATCCAGGTACACAGCATTGGCGTTCTCATCAAACAATCCGCCCCAGCGATGTCCAGCTACAAAGTTGGACACCAAGAGATTTACAATTTCGGATTCCTTGTATTTGCGCGCCAGCTTTTCAATGGCATACAGGTCTTTTCGGGTTTCAAAAGTTCGACGACTACAACGTACTCGACCTTTGTGTTCGAACACATCATAATTATCGGTTGTGAAGTGAAGTTTGAGAGCCAGGTAGTATCGGTATACTTGAAATGAGTCCATTAGCAACTATGACAAATAACAAAAGGTTTGAGGATGTATAAAACTCCCGTCCAGAGCACGGTCAACAGTATGCAGTATAAGGCAAGCTGCCAGAGGGGTCGATTGTTATCGGGTATCATACGCTAAAACTGTTACCACAGCCGCAGGTGTTGGTCACATTGGGATTGCTAAAAACAAAATTTGCTGAATATAGATCTGATTTGTAGTCCAGGGTAGCTCCTTCAAGCATGCTTAGACTATGCGGATCAATAACCACAGTAGCACCTGTATCCGAAGTCAGGACCAGATCTTCGTCCTCGGCCAGGCTGAAAGTAAAACCATACTGAAAGCCACTACACCCACCGCCCTGCACAAAGACACGCACAGGATCTGCGGTTGCTTGTTCATGCTGGATCTCTGAAATTTTCATCCAGGCGCGTTCGGTGATGTTCATAGAGGTAGCTTTCCTTTGCCTCCGCGTGGCTTGAGTAGGTTAGCTTCTTCGGCTTCAACACGAATCTTTTCTTTGAGACTGCTGCTAACCAGTTTAGATATACCTTCTAGGTCAATACCTGCTTCATTGCAATACTGAATCACACTTTCCATGTAACCAGCTTTGGTTTCAACTACTCGTGTTTCAATATAAAGACTGAAATCATTGGCAGTTCGAAACTGCTTGGTGATGATCAGTCCATCAGTTAGTTCATTATTTTCTATCATATAACCTCAGGTGTATCGGTAAGACTGTCTGGACCATAGGTTGCTCTAAACAGGGCTATGGCTTCACTTAGACTGTTGGCTGTAACAGTTTTGGTGACAGGAGTCATGTAATCGCGAAGCATAAAAATTCCCTGGTACTCACCACCAGGTGAATCAGGACCAGGCTCAAGCTGACTAGGGCTGTAGCCAGTACCCAGAATGACGTTTGGAGCTGGACCAGCGTTAGCGTTATAGGTGCGCTCGCCTGGGCCAGGTTTCCTTAGTACATTGACCGTGGTTTGTTTGCTATTGTTCAGACTAACCAGGTACTGAACATTTGCTCTGTAGGTTGCCATACTGTTATTTATCTATAGAAGATATGTTTACCAATCTTGGTTATACGTTCTTTCTTCCAACCAGGGTTTACATAATCTGCATGATAGTATAGAGCGTCTTTGAGCTCGGGTATTGCATGTTTGTTACTAAGAAACTTTCGGGCGATTTCCTGGCTTTCTCTATAGGCTAAGTCAGTGGGTTTGGGTTTACTGACATTCTGGCACTTCCAGCTGAACTGGCAGACCTGAACCTTTTTCTTCTTTACAGTCTTTTGACTTACAACCTTGCAAATTGAATTTGGAAAATCACCAGAGGCTACACGATTCATGGTAACCTGGGCCACTGCTAGCTTGCCCTTCTTGGGTTCAATGCCAGCCTCATAGTAAATGTTATTGGCTAAACAGATCTGCTGTTTCTTGATCTCGGCCCTGACCTTGTTGGGCTCAGGGTAGGTATACTGTGTATATGCCTGCTTGTTTAGATATTTGCGAACTTTATGTTTGGTCCAGTCAAATGTTACTTCATAGATTATGTGACCAATAAAACTGGCCACAATG
>Ga0075473_10000184_pt1 | contig 25388 bp, 23 predicted proteins | sample DEB19_08_DNA_FD_76340 | JGI IMG/M metagenome (GOLD analysis project Ga0075473, IMG submission 76340) | Aqueous microbial communities from the Delaware River and Bay under freshwater to marine salinity gradient to study organic matter... | ecosystem: Environmental > Aquatic > Marine > Coastal ... | reverse complement strand
AGGAAAAGATGTCGTGCAAGAGATTGCGCGAATAACCCCGCGATCTGTTATTTATGTGGCGTGCGATCCGGCAGCACTGGCAAGAGATACGGCATATTTGAGTGAAAAGGGTTATAACCTAAAAAAGATTCGAGCTTTCGACTTATTTCCGATGACTCACCACATTGAATGTGTTGCACTGTTTACCCCGAATGAGGTATCTTGACGTCAAGATACTTTTAGCTGGGAGTCACGATGAGCACGAATTCATTTAATGCAAAGAGCACACTCAGCGTTTCCGGAAAGACCTTTGAAATATTTGATATCTCAAAAATCGAAGGCGCGAATTCTCTTCCATTTAGTTTGAAGATTCTCTTAGAAAATTTGTTGCGAACCGAAGATGGTGCGAACATAACCTCCGCGCACATTAAAGCTCTTGCGCAGTGGGATCCAGCAGCAGAGCCAGATACTGAAATCCAATTCACACCTGCGCGAGTTGTTATGCAAGATTTCACTGGTGTTCCCTGCATCGTCGATTTAGCAACGATGCGCGAAGCGATTGTTGCCCTGGGAGGAGACGCGTCGAAAGTTAATCCACTCGCTCCCGCCGAGTTAGTCATTGACCACTCTGTCATTGCCGATGTCTTCGGAACAAAAGATTCATTTGAGAAAAATACAGATATTGAATATGAGCGAAATCGCGAACGGTATCGTTTCTTACGATGGGGACAAGGTGCTTTTGATGAATTTAAAGTAGTGCCGCCCGGAACTGGAATTGTTCATCAAGTAAATATTGAATATCTCGCACGTGTCGTTATGACTCGAAACGTAAACGGAGTCATGCGTGCCTATCCAGATACAGTTGTTGGCACTGATTCACACACAACTATGGTCAATGGTCTTGGAGTTCTTGGTTGGGGCGTTGGTGGAATTGAAGCCGAAGCAGCCCTTTTAGGACAGCCAGTGTCTATGTTGATTCCGCGAGTAGTCGGTTTCAAACTCAGCGGAGAATTGCCGCTTGGAACAACTGCAACAGATTTAGCTCTAACAATTACAGAGATTCTTCGAAAACATGGTGTGGTCGGAAAATTCGTTGAATTTTATGGTCCAGGTGTTGTTGCTGTTCCAATGGCAAATCGAACAACTATCGGAAATATGAGTCCTGAATACGGATCAACATGTGCGATATTCCCGATTGACCAAGAAACACTCCGTTACTTAACTCTCACTGGTCGCAGCGCTGAGCAAGTTGCTTTAGTTGAACAATATGCAAAACTTCAAGGATTGTGGCATAACCCAGAGAGCACTCCACGTTTTTCTGAAAATATCGAACTCGATCTTTCAACAGTTGTCCCATCAATTGCTGGTCCTAAGCGGCCACAAGATCGAATCTCTCTTTCAGATTCTAAGAAAGCTTTCGAAAAAGTTTTGCCCACCTATTTTGGTGATAAAACATCAAGAAATGCTATTGATATAAAGGTTAATGATAAGAGCACAACCATAAAAAATGGTGATGTTGTTATCGCTTCCATCACTTCATGTACAAATACTTCGAATCCATCTGTCATGATTGGTGCTGCACTATTGGCTAAAAAGGCTGTTGAAAAAGGCTTGCATTCGAAGCCATGGGTGAAGACAACGTTGGCTCCAGGTTCTAAGGTCGTAACTGATTATTATGACCGTGCCGGCCTGACACCGTATATGGAAAAACTTGGATTTAACCTTGTTGGATACGGGTGCGTTACGTGTATTGGTAACTCTGGTCCTCTGCCAGTAGAAATAAGTAAGGCAGTAAATGAAAATGATTTAGCTGTGAGTGCTGTGCTATCTGGAAATAGAAATTTTGAAGGTCGCATTAGCCCAGATGTAAAGATGAACTACCTTGCCTCACCACCACTAGTTGTCGCCTACGCTCTCGCAGGAACAATGGACCACGATTTCGTTAACGATTCACTTGGAGAAGGATCCGATGGAAAGCCAGTTTACTTGGCAGATATTTGGCCATCTCCACAAGAAATTCAAAGCGTTATTGATTCATCGATATCTTCTGAAATGTTTAGCAAAGATTATGCCAGCGTTTTTGATGGCGATCATCGTTGGAAATCACTCGATACCCCAACAGGCAAAACTTTTGAGTGGGATGCAAAATCAACTTACGTACGCAAGCCTCCGTACTTCGATTCGATGCCGGCGCAACCTACGCCGGTCAGCAATATTTCTGGGGCACGAGTTCTGGCAATTCTTGGTGACTCTGTTACGACTGACCACATTTCACCTGCAGGAAACATCAAAGCAGATTCACCTGCAGGTAAATATCTTCAAGACAATGGAGTAGATCGTAAAGACTTTAATTCATATGGTTCTCGTCGTGGAAATCATGAAGTAATGATTCGTGGAACATTTGCAAATATTCGTTTAAAGAATCTACTGCTTGATGGTGTTGAGGGTGGATTTACTCGCAACTTCTTAAAAAATGGCGAGCAAGCGACAATTTATGATGCATCCATTGATTATCAGAACGCTGGTGTTCCACTCGTTATTTTGGCTGGGAAAGAATATGGTTCTGGATCCTCCCGAGACTGGGCAGCAAAAGGGACGGCATTGCTCGGGGTTCGTGCGGTAATTGCGGAAAGTTTTGAAAGAATTCACCGTTCCAATTTGATTGGTATGGGCGTGCTTCCTTTGCAGTTTAAGAGTGGCGACAGTGCTGCAACTCTTGGTTTGCGAGGCGATGAAGTATTTGATGTATCTGGAATTACGGAGTTAAATTCTGGGAGCACTCCAAAAGAAGTGACAGTTAAAGCGGGAGATAAAACCTTTAGTGCATTAGTTCGCATAGATACCCCAGGAGAGGCGGATTACTACCGCCACGGCGGAATCATGCAGTACGTATTGCGTTCACTTCTCGCTTAGCGTGCTTAAACTGACCGGGCGTTCTAGACTACGGGCGTGCTTTCAGATATCAAGTCGCCACAAGATTTAGCGCACTTAACTCACAGCGAACTCGAATCGCTTGCCGCACAAATCCGTGAATTTCTGATTGAAAAAGTTACAAAGACGGGCGGCCACCTTGGCCCTAACTTAGGTGTTGTTGAACTAACCATTGCGATACATAGAATTTTTGAATCTCCTAAAGATGTCATTCTTTTTGATACAGGCCATCAGAGTTATGTCCACAAAATACTTACCGGAAGAAGCGAGGGTTTCGACTTACTTCGCCAACGTGGTGGACTAGCCGGCTATCCAAGTAGAACTGAAAGTGTTCACGATGTCATCGAAAATTCACACGCATCGACCGCTCTTTCATGGGGAGATGGAATTTCTCGAGGCTTTGCGCTCAGCGGGCAAGATGATCGAAATGTAGTTGTAGTTGTGGGAGACGGCGCTCTGACAGGTGGAATGTCCTGGGAAGCACTGAACAACATTGCAGCTTCAAAAACACAAAAGTTGGTCATTGTTGTAAACGATAATGAACGTTCATATTCACCAACCATTGGCGGATTAGCAACATATCTTTCGACACTACGTGCGACTCGCGGATATGAAAAGTTCTTGGATTGGGGCAAGGAAATTCTTTCCCGCACACCAGTTGTTGGTGGTCCAATTTATGACACGTTGCATGGAATGAAAAAAGGAATAAAAGATATTGTCGCCCCGCAAGGAATGTTTGAAGATCTAGGTTTGAAATATCTTGGTCCATTCGATGGGCATGACATCGAAGCCATGGAGAAAGCACTTCTGAAAGCAAAAGAGTTTGGTGGTCCGATTTTGGTCCATGCCATAACTGAAAAGGGTCGTGGATACGCACCCGCCATTGAAGATGAAGCGGAAAAATTCCATGCTGTTGGAATTGTTGATGCAGAAACTGGATTACCTGTTAAAAAAAGTGCAGCCTCATGGACTAGTGTTTTTGCGAATGAATTAGTTGAAATCGGTCGTGAGCGAAAAGATATTGTGGCAATTACTGCTGCGATGCTTGGACCAACTGGCTTGGATAAGTTTCAAAAAGAATTTCCTACGCGAACAATCGATGTGGGTATTGCCGAACAACATGCAGTAACAAGTGCAGCTGGTTTAGCTTTTGCTGGGCTGCACCCTGTTGTTGCGGTTTATGCAACATTTCTAAATAGAGCTTTTGACCAGATGCTTTTAGATGTTGCTTTGCACAAAGCAGGAGTTACGTTCGTATTAGATCGTGCCGGTATAACCGGAGATGATGGGCCATCACATAATGGAATTTGGGATTTAGCGTTAACGGGAATAGTTCCGACACTTCAAGTTGCTGCGCCGCGAGATGGTGCACGAGTCAAGGAAACTCTTCGCGAAGCATTGCAGGTTAAAGATGCGCCTACCCTGATTCGTTTTCCAAAAGGTGCGGTAGTTGCCGATATTCCAGCATTTGAGCGACGAGATGGAGTGGATGTTTTATATCGTGGCGAAAGCGCAGATGTTTTATTAGTAAGTATTGGTGCAATGGCACACATGGCTGTTGAGGCTGCATCTCAAGCATATAGAGAGGGTGTTGGTGTCACCGTTATTGATCCGCGATGGGTGAAGCCACTTCCAGAATCTTTGGTCACAATGGCTCAACGTTATAAGAGTGTTGTTGTTCTTGAAGATGGTATTCGCCATGGTGGAATTGCGAGCACCGTTTCAGAGATGTTCAGAGATGCAGGATTACAAGTTCCAATTCACTCAATCGGTGTTCCACTTGAATTTTTGGAACACTCAAAGCGTGATGAAGTTTTGCAAGACCTCGGAATAACCGCACAAAATATTACGCGATCAATTGTTGAGTGGAGCAGCTCCCTTAAGGAAGGGATGCAATTCCCGGTTGATGAAAACGCTTCCCGCTCACAGCTTCGCTAATTCCCTCACGATCTAGATACGGCAATATTCCACCAAGGTGCATCGGCCATCCAGCTCCGAGCAACATACATAAATCTATTTCTGCAGGAGTTGCAACGACGCCTTCATCAAGCATCATGCGAGCTTCTTCTGCCAGTGCTGTAAGTGCGCGCGAGCGAACCTGTTCTGCTGTAGATGATTTGTCTCCAGAAACAATTAATTCAACGGCTTCAGGATTAGCGATTAAGCCACCTTTGTCATCTTTAATGTAGAAGGTACGAATACCAGCTTTAACCATTGCTTGCATAGTTGGCGAAATCTTGTATCGGGGACCTAAATTCTTATTGAGAGTTTCGGAAACATGAAGTGCAACTCCAGGACCGACGAGTCCTAACAATTCAAATGGTGACATTGGAAAACCAATGGAGCGCATTGCGTTATCTGCAATTTCTGGGGGAGTTCCCTCATCCATTGCATCGGTGATTTCACCCATGAAGCGAGTGAGAAGTCGATTAACTACGAATCCCGGAGCATCTTTTGTGATGACCATAGTTTTCTTGAGTTCTTTACCTACGTTTACAGCTGTTGCTGTTGTCGCATCGTCTGTCTTTGTTGTACGCGCAACTTCTAGTAGCGGCATGATTGCAACAGGGTTGAAGAAGTGGAATCCGACCACGCGTTCAGGATTTTTCAGTCCTTCGCTCATTGCTTCAACGGATAGCGATGAGGTATTTGTCGCTAAAACACACTCAGGTGAAATTATGGTCTCTAGTTTCTTAAATAGTTCCTGCTTAAGTGAGAGCTCCTCAAAGATGGCTTCAATAACAAAGTCGCATCCAGCAAAAACACTTTGGTCAGCAGATCCAGAAACAAGAGCTGACAGACGATCCGCACTCTCTTGAGACATGCGACGCTTTTCAACTAGTTTGGCTAACTCTGCGCGAACCCAAGCGACACCTTTATCTGCGCGCGCCTGATCAATATCTGTCATAACAACTGGGCACTTCAAATTACGCACGAACAAAAGAGCTAGTTGTGAAGCCATTAATCCAGCACCGACAACTCCAACTTTGGCTACTTTGCGACCAAGTGCAGGTTTTGGAGCACCTTCAACTTTCTTTCGCTTTTTTTGAATGAGATTAAATGCGTATAAGGATGCGCGTAATGGATCTGACATTGTCAGATCAGCTAACGCTTGATCCTCGGCATCAAAACCACTTGAACGAGTAGCAGTTTTTGCAGCTGCAATTAGTTCGAGTGCGCGAGTTGGTGCTGCAATTTCTGCACCGCCATATTTCTTTAGTGCCGCTGCGCGACCTGTCGCTAGCGCAGAGTCCCAGGCTGGATCATTGCTGAAGTCTTTGCGCTCAATTTTTGTCGATCCACTTAAAACTGATGCTGCAAATGAAACAGATTTTTCTAAGAAATCTGCTGGTTCGTACACTGCATCAACAACACCCAGTGAGAGTGCATCCTTGGCTTTCATCATTGTGTTGTTATTAAGAGCATTAAGCATGATTACTTGGACGGCCTTTTCAGGACCAATCAATTTAGGTAAAAGAGTTGCTCCGCCCCAGCCTGGAACCAGGCCAAGGAAAACTTCAGGCAAACCAGTAAATGCAGTTGATGAAAGCGTTCTGTAATTACAGTGCAGACCAACTTCTAAACCGCCACCGAGTGCCAACCCATTTATAAATGCAAAGGTCGGAATATCGATTTCGCCAAGACGTCGAAATACGTCGTGACCAAATTTACCAATTGCTAGTGATTGCTCGCGTTTGTTTAAAAACGCTAGCGCTGACAAATCAGCACCAGCAGCGAATATAAATGGTTTTCCTGTGATTGCAATTGCTGCAGGTGCACTGGCAATCGCTGAAGTAATCGCTTCATTGAGTGCGGCAAGAGATTGAGCACCAAATGTGTTAGGACGAGTGTGGTCTTGACCATTATCCAAAGTAATCAGCGCCAAAGTGCCTTTAAAACCAAATGGAGTGAGATCAACTGGGCGCACAATTGCGTGAGTTATTACTTCTTCAGGAGCACCTTCTGGAAGTGTGAGATTTGCAGGAGTGCTCATTACTTTGCGCCCTTCGTAAAGTGTGGGTTTTCCCAAATAATTGTTCCGCCCATACCTAGACCGATACACATAGTTGTAATTCCGTATCGAACTTCTGGATGTTCTTCAAAACCACGAGCTAAGTTAAGGGCCAGGCGAACACCTGATGAAGCAAGTGGATGTCCAACAGCAATAGCGCCGCCCACGGGATTTACACGTGGATCATCATCTGCGATTCCAAAGTGATCTAGAAATGCAAGGACTTGAACTGCAAATGCTTCATTAATTTCAAATAAACCAATATCAGCAATTGTTAGCCCAGCCTTTTTCAAAGCTTTTTCAGTAGCTGGAACAGGTCCGTATCCCATTACTTCTGGTTCTACTCCGGCGAATGCAAAAGTAACTAATCGGGCTTTTATCGAAAGTCCTTTTGCTTTAGCAAAATCTTCACTTGCCAATAATGAAACCGTTGCTCCGTCATTGAGGCCTGCCGCATTTCCTGCAGTGACACGACCTGCAGGACGAAATGGAGTCTTTAGCGCAGCAAGTGCTTCCATTGTTGTTCCAGGGCGTGGTGGTTCATCAATTGTTGCAACGCCCCAGCCAAGTTCAGGACTACGAGTTGCAGTTGGAATCAAATCTTTTTGTATTTTTCCTTCAGCATAGGCTTTCGCTGTTTTTTCTTGTGAACCGAGTGCATATTTATCTGCGCGTTCTTTTGTGATTGCGGGAAAGCGATCATGTAAACGTTCGGCTGTATTTCCCATAGCTAGCGCATCTTGTTCAACAATTTTTTCTGCAAGATAGCGAGGATTTGGATCAATTCCTTCACCCATTGGATGATTTCCCATGTGCTCTACTCCGCCTGCAATTCCAACATCATATGCACCCATCGCAATTGATCCAGCGATAGTTGTCATTGCAGTTAATGCACCAGCACACCAGCGGTCAATTGAATAACCTGGAACAGAGTTTGGAAGTCCAGCTAATAGAGTGGCGCTGCGACCGATGTTCATTCCTTGATCACCACTTTGAGTTGCAGCAGCAATTGCCACATCATCAATATCAGTAGGTGCGATTTTTGGGTTGCGTTCCAAAAGTCCACGCATTGCGCGAACGATTAAATCATCAGCGCGTGTTCCGGCATACAAACTTCCGGCTTTTCCAAATGGAGTGCGGACTGCATCTACTAAGACAACTGAACGTGACATCGTAAACTTCTCTCTATGAGCACCTGTGTGAGGTACTCATAGGTTACTCGTCAGTAGCCAAAAGTAAAAGATTTAGGCTGAAATCAGCTCTTTCTTAGGCGCACGAGCAGGCCTTAGATAGAGCCACAGAACAAATCCAAGATAGGCACCAGCAACTAAGAACTGCAACCATGAAGTTGTTGTATCGAATCCGATAGATCCTGCAAGCACCGTTGCCACAATCGAATCCTTTGCCATCCAGCTAGTGACATCCCAAATAAATGAGTCGACGCCTGGCAGCCAACCTAATTCTTGGTATTCGTGAATTCCATAAGAAAGAACTCCGGCTGCCACTACTACAAGCGCTGTACCCGTAATTTGGAAAAATTTACCTAGGTTAATTCTGACTGCTCGGTTGTAAATTAAATAACCAAGAGCAACGGCTAGAGCTAGGCCTAGTACTAATCCGATTGTCGCTGAAGATGCAGCGCCAACTGTTTTGAAGTTTGCATAAATAAACAGAGCTGTTTCTAATCCTTCACGCACAACTGCAACGAAAGCAGTTACTGCGATGGCTAGGGATCCGGTACCCACTGCAGAATCAACTTTTCCATGAAGTTCTTCACGTAATCCCCGTGCCGCGCGCTTCATCCAAAAGACCATCCATGTCACGAAACCAACAGCTAGGAAAGATGTGGTTCCAGCAAAAAATTCTTCGCCGCGAGCAGATAACTCAGCAGATGTGAAGGAAAGGAAACCACCAAGACCTAAACTGGCAAGAAGTGCAACGCTCACACCAAGCCAGAGGGGAGCCAGTAGGTGATTTCGTCCTGTCTTAACCAGGTAGGCAACAAGGATTCCGACAATAAGTGCGGCTTCTAAGCCTTCACGTAGTGCGATTAAGAATGTGCTCAACATGGAAATAACTTATCCCGTGGTTTCGATTTACGCAACTTAAGTGTTGCGTAAATCAGGGCGCTTCAGGATCGGTTTCAGAGGCCTCGACAGCGGGTATTTCCCTAGGTTCACGCTCAAGTAAGGCTGGCGCAACCAGAGGTGCCACGATGTCGATCTGCCATGAGCGGGCACCTAAATTCTGCATTGCTTGACTCACGGCTGCGACATTGAGCGCCTCATGTGAATCCCCTGGGGGAGCCCAGCAGATTCGGCGGATGATTTCGGGAGAGATTAAGTTTTCAGCAGGGATCGATAACTCTTGTGCGATGTTTTCTACAGCAAAGCGCGCATGAGTTAGGGGTGCGTATTTATCTGCAAATCTTTCGCGCCACAATTTCAGCGGAGGCAGAGTATCTGTGCCAGATTTCATCGGCGGCCATTGATCTTCTGGGGTATTGAGAGCGGATTCAATTGCAGTTAACCATGTTGGCATATTTTCTAGCCATCGCGCTCGCATGCCGATGGGTCGTAGTGCTTTTTCTGCATCTTTTTTATTGAGCGGTTTGTGAATTGCAAACTCAATGATGGCCGCATCATTTAAAAGTTTTCCACTCGAAATGTCATTCGCTTGTGCAATCTCATCGCGAGCGAGCCATAAATTTTTTATCACTGCGAGTTGATCGCGTTTCTTAATTCTGTGCATTCCGGAAGTTCTTCTCCACGGATCAACTCGTGGCGCAGGTGCGGGGGCTTGCAGAATTGACGCAAATTCAGCTTCGGCCCACTTCCATTTTTTCGCCGAGGAAAGAAGTTCATAAATTTTCTCTCGTAATTCAATAAGCAGCTCAACATCTAGGGCTGCGTAATTGAGCCATTCTTGTGGCAAAGGACGCGTAGACCAATCAACGGCAGAGTGCTCTTTGGCTAAGGAAACGTGCATGAGTGATTCCAGTAGTGGTCCTAATCCAACTCTAGGCAAACCCGCAATTCGACCTCCAAGTTCGGTATCAAAAAGACGAGATGGATTAATTCCAACTTCTCGTAAACAAGGTAAATCTTGAGTGCTTGCGTGCAAAATAACTTCGTCCGTATTGAGCAAGTCATTAAGTTGAACAAAGAGTTGGTGGCCGGGGCCAAAAGGTATGGGATCTATGAGATGCAACCCACCATCGGTGCGCTTTATCTGAATTAAATAAGCTCGGGCGCTGTATTTGTAACCTGATGCTCGCTCAGCATCTACAGCGAAAGGACCCGTGCCCTTTTTTAGTATGGTGAGTGCAGATTCAAATTTTTCAACGGTATCGATGACGTCAGGAACCCCATCGGCTGGAGCCAATAGGGGGATGGCAACAGAAACTTCTGGGGTAACTTCACTCATGTTTATCTGCGTTTTGCAGATGTAATTGCCGATACACCTTCTGGAACGGGTGGCAAACCTGATACTTCTGCAATTAAATTACACCAACCCTCGATATGTTTTATGAGATCGCGTGGATCGTCAACAATTGGACTCCATGATGCACGAATTTCCATTTCAGATTCATCATGACGTGGGGATAATTTTCCAAACGATGCACTAGAAACTCTTGTGACAGTTCCACTTGGCGCATTAAATTCACAACCAGCATTTGTAATTGATTCCAGAAACCAGCTCCAACCAACTTCGGGCAAGAGGGGGTCTTCTTGCATAACTGGATCCACATCCGCACGAACAAAAGTTACGCAGCGAAATTCACCTTCCCAGGTGTCCTGACCACCGGGTTCATGAAGTAAAACAAATCGGCCTGAAGCAAGTTCATCTTCAGCATCGCCCAATAAGCCGTTACTGACATCGGCTGAAAAGGCAAAGGAGAACGATGCAAGTTTTTGCGGCGCAGGTACTTCTTCGAGAATGATTTCTGAACGCGGAGTAATTGATCGTAAGTGCTCGATTAATTTTTCAAACCCCAGGGAATCCACTGTCTAATTCTAAATCGCACCTTCCTGCTTACGTGGGAGGCAGGGCTGTACCCTTTGGCAATGGCATCGCTACTGGCTCTTTTATCTAGCGCATTATGGGGAGCAGCGGATTTTTTTGGCGGGACATTAAGTAAAAAATATGCGCCAATTGTCGTACTCGGCATGACGCAAGCAATTGGATTGTTTTTTGGAATTACATTGGTGTTATTAAACGGTGAACTTCTTGGCTCAAATACGCCACAAGCTTTTGGTGATGGTGGTTATTTCTTTCCGGGCGCGCTTGCTGGAATTGCCGGTTACCTAGGTCTGATCTGTTTATACGCGGGTTTATCAACTGGACGCATGGGAGTTGTTTCACCAATTAGTTCACTGAGTGCAGTTATCCCTTTAACTTTTGCACTGATAACAGGAGAAGTTTTAACAGTTGCTCAAGGTGTTGGCGTGGTGATTGCATTGGCTGGGGCATTTTGCGCGAGTGGCCCTGAGTTATCTCAAGGATTATCTCCTAAGCCGCTTTTCTTAGCTGTTGGTGCGGCAGCAGGTTTTGGAACAGCAATGACATTTATGTCGATTGGATCAGAGTCAAGTGCGCTAATGACCATGGTGATGATGCGGGCTACAACTTTTTTGGTCACAATCGCATTAGTTATTCGGTACAGAACCATTGGCAATTTTAGTAAATCGGAGATTCCTGTTTTAATTTTTGTGGGTGTAGCAGATTTTTCGGCAAATCTTCTTCTAGGTGTCGCTACAAATTTTGGATTAGTATCATTGGTTATGGTTTTGGGATCAATTTACCCAATCGTAACCGCGCTAATGGCATTTAAGTTTCTTCATGAACGTTTGCATCGAGTGCAATATGTTGGCATTGTGTTAGCTGTTGCTGGAGTTGCACTCATCTCAGCTTCTTAAGTGGGCATAAATTTTGCTGTATAGAATGTTGTTTCATCAATAACTTTTTCATCGATTTTTTTGGCAAGTGGGAGATATTTTTTAAAATCAAAAATATCTGATCCGCCATTGGCTGCCGTAAGACTAAGCTCGAGGGTGTCAATCACTTCGTGATCAAGCAGGTATGAAATAAATTTGGCGCCACCTTCAACCAGAATATTTTTACCAAATTCTTGTTGAGCGCGCTTAAGAGCATCTATTGGATCCATATTCCATACATGTGCTGCTGGAAGTTCCGGATGCATCTGCCTGGAAACCACGACTAAGGCGACAGGGGTTTTTGAATATGGCTCATTGCGAGCAGTGTTTCCGCCAATCACGATGCAATCTACGAGCCGTCGACGTTTTAGAAAGTTTTCTCTATCGGCTTTTGAAGTGACCTGCGCTGATGAACCATCGATAGTTGTGCTGCCATCGGCCCCGACGACTAACGTTGCTATGACGCTCATAGGGGAATCCTTTCACAGCTAAAAATGTCAGTCCCTATCTCTATCGTAAGCCTCATGATCATTGACTGCGATACATGTATAAAGAAGAACATCGAATGTTCAGAGTGCGTCGTCTCCTTTTTCATAAATCCACCTGAAAAATCTGAGATATCAGCACAGATGCACTCTGTAATTACTTTGTTGGCATCTCGAGAGATAACCAAAGAGCTCAAATTCGAGTTACCAACTGATGGGAAGCAAACGGGTTAGAAACCCAGAAATATCGGCAATCTTCGGTATTTCTCAGGCTCATACGCGCGTTTGAAGTTGAGGCCCGCTCTCCTGACAGGTTAACCTCATAGCCATGTCACTCTTAAGAAGGCGTGCAGCCATCAGCCTGTTGCTAACAAGCAGCTTAGTTTGCACACTTCTTCTTGCTCCAGAAGCGCAAGCTGCGCCAACACTGGCAGAAGTTCAAGCCAAGGTCAGACAACTAGAAGAAGATGCAACTGCCGCGGCCGAAGGTGCTCAAGAAGCAAAAGTTAAGTTGGCCTCTTTAAATAAAACCCTCAATGGCATCAAACAAAAAGCAGCCGTCCAAGGTCAAAATGTCTCAGAACTCTCAAAATCTTTAGGTGCAATCGCAATAGATCAATACAAAAATGGTGGATTAAGCCAGAGCCTTGAGTTGCTCTTCTCTTCAGATCCGACACTCTATTTATCCGCGGCTGGTTCACTCGACGCTCTTACTCGTCGCAAATCTATTCAGCTGAACAAATTTGAAGCTGCGGAGCAACGATTAAATGCAACAACCCTCACTGTTGCTGACAAGGTTGCTTTAATTGCTGCAGCACAGAAAAAATATCAAGCACAAGCACGCCTAGCTCAATCAAAATTAGAAGAAGCTGAAAAATTACTGGCTCAACTTAAAAAAGAAGATCGCGAGAGACTCGCACGATTGGCCGAAGAACAAGAAAATGCGGATCAGGCATCATCTCTTGAAGCAGCTAAAGGCCTGGCAGGAGTCTCAGGTCGAGCAGGTGTTGCACTCAAGTACGCACTCAAACAAATTGGTGATCGATACGTATTTGGTGCGGACGGATTAACCACGTGGGATTGTTCTGGACTCACGATGCGCGCTTTTCAAGCAGCCGGAGTATCTCTACCCCACTCGTCGGCTGCCCAATTTAGATATGGAAAATTAATTACTCGCTCAAACCTTAGGCCGGGAGATTTGGTTTTCTTCGGATCTCCTATTTCGCACGTCGGCATTTACTTAGGTGGAAATAAAATGGTTCACGCACCTCGCTCAGGTTCTCGAGTAAAAGTAGCCACAATGGATATGGGACGTAAGAAATTCAGAGGTGGAAAACGTTTATAAGAAAATTCTCCTAGTCACAAATGATTTTGGGCCACGAACTGGCGGCATCGAAACTTTTGTTATTGGCTTGTTGGAGAGAATTACCGGTCACAAAGTGGTTGTGTTTACTTCGCAACAAGGTGACACCAGGGAATATGACAACCATTGGCTAGAGAAATTCGGAGTTACAGTCATCCGAGATAAGAGCACGATACTGCTCCCAACGATGCGGGTTAGACGTGTTGCAAAGGCTCTGGTTAAAAACGAAGAAATAGATGTAGTTATTTTTGGCGCTGCAGCACCACTAGGTCTGATGGCACGTTCATTGCGCAAATCTGGAGTAAAGAAAATTATCGCTCTGACGCACGGTCATGAAGTGTGGTGGGCAAAAATCTTTCCATTTAGTTTCGCGATGAAAATAATTGGTAGAAGTACTGATCACCTAACGTACTTAGGAGAATTCACTCGGAGTGCTATCGCGAAAGCATTAGATGCGAAGAGTGTTAATTCAATGGTAAAGATTGCTCCTGGAATTGATACAGCACACTTCATTCCCAGACCCGAGGGGATGGAGATACGCAATCAATTAGGGCTTGCTGATAAGAAAATAATTATAAGTGTTGGTCGATTAGTACATCGCAAAGGGCAGGACAAGCTCGTCCAAGCGTTGCCTGGAGTGTTGCAAAAAATACCGCACGCCCATCTTCTATTAGTCGGTGAAGGCCCCTATCGAAAACATCTTGAGAAACTCGTTCAAAATTTATCGTTACACGAGAACGTCACTTTTGTAGGTCGTATTTTGTTCGACAAGCTTCCAACTTACCTATCTGCTGCTGATCTCTTTGCTATGCCATCACGGTCACGATTCTTCGGGTTAGAAGTAGAAGGATTAGGAATCGTTTATTTAGAAGCCAGTGCTTGTGCAATCCCTGTCGTGGCAGGCAAATCAGGTGGCGCACCCGATGCGGTAATCGAAGGAGTTACTGGAGTGTGCGTCGATGGAACAAATGTTGCTGAGATTACAAAAGCAGTAGCTGACGTTCTTGGTGATGCGAAACGTGCATCACACATGGGTGCAGCAGGACGTAATTGGATAGTAGATCAATGGCGCTGGGATATTTGGTCTAAAGAATTTAATTCGTTATTAGTGGATTAGTAAACCAATTTTTTTTGCAGCAATGATCGCCTGAATTCGATTTTTCGAATCTAGTTTTCTGTAAATTGAAGCAAGATGAGTTTTAACTGTGGCTTGGGTTATAAATAAAGTAAGGCCAATATCACTCGCACTCAGACCATCGGAAAGTTTTTCCAAAACCTGGATCTCGCGCAGAGTCAATGTATTTGCTTCTTGATCCTTTTTTAGCACTCGCGAAATCCCTTTGGCACTAAAGGTTTTCGGAGATATAAAAGAGTGTTCAATTGCGGAAATTAGTTCAGCTAATGGAGCACTTTTTTCTACGAAGGCGCTTGCTCCAGATTTCATGACAGTGAGTAAAAAATCCTCGGCGAGGTTTAATGTCAGTACGACAATGCCAATGCGTTCTGAAATTGAACGAGCCCATCGAACAATTTCTAAACCATTTCCATCAGGTAAAGAAAGATCAACGATAATGACTTGGGGATTTGCGTGAGCAATATTTGCCCGTGCTTCAGCGATTGATGCTGCTTCGCCAACGCAAACATGTCCGGCTCTAGCGAGTGCAACTTTTATACCGGCTCGAACGCTTTCATGATCATCAATGACCAGGACTGATAATGGTTGCTTCATAAAGGTATTGAAATTAAATAGCGCGTTCCAAATTCATCACTTGACACGGAGAGCTCACTTTCGATTGAGAGACAACGTTCTTTAACTCCACGAATTCCATAACCCTCAGAATTCGAAAGATGCATTCCGCTACCGTTATCATTAAATGAATATGTGCTCGCATTCTGACTTTTTTTAATCGAAATTTCTATAACGCTAGCCCCAGAGTGTTTAAGGGAGTTTCGTAGAAGTTCACGGGAAATCGCCAGTAATTGCTCTTCAACATTTTCAGAAAAAGCTATTTCCTCCAGATTGATTCTTAATTCAGCTGAGCTATTTGATTCAGCTAACAACGCTCGTAGAGAATTTTCGAGCGCAGCAGGATTTCTTGCCCGCAGGTTGAATATTTCACTTCGAACACTTTCAATCATTGCTGAAACTGAGAAAATAATCTTTCGAAGTTCAATCCTGGTTTGGACAGGAGTATCTGACTCGGCCAATAGAAGATCAAGCGAGTATGAGAGAGCGACAAGATCTTGTGCTATTCCATCATGTAACTCTTGAGCAATTTTTACTCGCTCAGATTGCGTCAATTACTTTTCAAAGAGTGCAGCAATTTCCGCTGCGAATTCTTTTCCAATCACATGGCGCTTCAATGAAAGTTTGGCAGTTAGTTGACCACCAGCAATTGTGAAATCAGTTGGGAGAATCGTAAATTTACGAATCGATTCTGCCTTACTGACGGCTTTGTTTGCTTCATCCACTGCTGTTTGAATGACAGAAATAAGGTCTGGATCATTAGCTAAATCTGCCAATGTAGCTCCATCTTTCTTATTTGCAGTGATCCAAGTTTTTAGTGCATCTTGATCGATTGTGATGAGTGAAGCGATAAAAGGTTGGTTATCTCCGACCACCATGCACTGGCTTATCAGTGGATGTGCGCGCAATCTATCTTCGAGGACTGCTGGTGCAACATTCTTTCCGCCAGCGGTAACAATTAACTCTTTCTTGCGACCGACAATGTACAAAAATCCTTCATCGTCTAACTTTCCAAGGTCTCCTGAGTGGAACCAACGATCACCGGAGAATACTTCAGCATTCGCAGCATCATTCTTCCAATAACCTTGCATAACAATTGGACCTTTGATGAGAACTTCACCATCGTCTGCAATCTTTATTGAAGTACCAGGTATTGGTCGTCCAACAGAACCGACTTTGATTTTATTAGTCAGATTAAGTGTTGCACCCGCAGTAGTCTCTGTAAGTCCATAACCTTCCAGAATTGTTATGCCTGCGCCACGGTAAAAATGACCTAAGCGCTCACCCAGTGGTGCTCCGCCAGAAATTGCAGCTTCGACGCGGCCTCCTAAGCCTTTACGAATCTTTGAGTAAACAAGCTTGTCGAACAACCCATGCTTAAGGCGCAACGCAGGTGAAATCTTTCCAGATTCAATTCCTTGGCTAAAAGCAATTGCTACATCAGCAGCTTTTCTAAAGATTTTACCTTTTCCAGCAGCATCAGCTTTTGCTTCCGCGCCGTTGTACACCTTTTCGAAGATACGTGGCACAGCAAGAACGAATGTTGGTTTAAATGAAGCAAGATCAAGTGGCAAGCGACCAACTGGATCACTGCAATGTGCCATATGTAAACCTGCGGCAACAGATCCAATTTGAACCATACGTCCAAAGACGTGAGCAACTGGCAAGAACAACAGAGTTGATCCACCAGGCTTTAAGAACAAGTCACTTGCACCTTGAACTACGTTTCCAACTTCAGCCAAGAAATTAGAGTGCGTAATCTGCACACCCTTCGGTTTTCCAGTTGTTCCCGATGTATAAATCAAAGTTGCAAGAGTTTCAGGTACAAGAGCATTCCTGCGTTTTTCAATCTCTTCATCACTGATTGATGCGCCGTCGTACTCAAGAGTGGCAAGTACATTCTCGGTCATCGTCCAAATTCGCGTGGTATGTGCAGGTTGAACTGTTTTGACTAAGTCACGAAGCGCTGGCGTTTCTACAATTACTGCAACAGCACCCGAATCGTTAAGAATCCAATCAATTTGTTCCGCAGAAGAAGTGTCATAAATCGGAACAACACAACCACCTGCATACCAAATAGCAAAATCTAAAATCGTCCACTCATAACGAGTGCGTGACATGATTGCTACACGATCACCAATATTTATTCCTGCAGCAACTAACCCTTTTGCGGTTGCTCGAACTTCAGCTTCAAACTCTTTTGCAGTGACGCTCTGCCATCCATCACCGAGAGGACGTGAAAGAACAATGCGTTCAGGTTCAAACCATGCACGTTCTGCGACAAGGTTTGTAAGGTTTCCAGCGCTGGCGATCGGCACTATGGCCGGGACAGATATCTCGTTCATGCGGCTAACGTTAGCGCGCTCGGGTTATTTTGCGGAAGTGGGCTTACTTAACGGTAGCCTGTGTCCATGAGCGAATTAAGCACTTCAACAATAACAATTGATGCACCAGTCGACGCCGTCAGAGCAATCCTCTTTGATTTGGCCGGATATCCAACCTGGTCGAGCGCCATCAAGAGCGCCGAAGTTAAAGCCACCGATAGCGAAGGCCGAGCAACGAGTGTCAAGGTTTCTATCGATGCAGGAATGATGAAGGATCGCGTGCTCCTGAATTACGACTGGAGTGCAGCTCCTGAACGTCTTGAATTCTCTCTCGAAGATGCTGACTTACTAACGGCCATGAATGGTGCTTACATCACTAAAGCAATTGATGCAGATACGACATCAGTGACTTATGAACTTGGAGTAGAAGTTTCAATGCCTATTCCAGCAATGATGCGTACAAAGGCAGAGAAAGCAACTATTGATCAAGCGTTGGCGCAACTTAAAGAACACGCAGAAAACTAATTTACTAATCGTCTTCATATGTCACTCACAATTGGAATTGATGTCGGTGGCACCAAGCTACTAGGTGGCGTTGTTGATAAAGATGGCAATGTACTTTCCTATGCCCGCAGCGAGACCCCGCGCGAAGGAGGGCGCAAACTCACGCAGAATATTGCGGATCTAGCAAAGCAATTAATTGCTGATCACAAAATTGATTCAATTGGACTATCTGCTGCAGGTTTTGTCTCATCAGATCGAAAAACCATGTTAGCAGCGCCAAATATTGCAGATTGGAACGGCGTAAATTTAGATAAAGAGTTACACGAACTTATTGGCTTACCCGTTGTTATCGAAAATGACGCTAATGCAGCAGCATGGGGAGAAGCAAAGTTTGGTGCAGGAAAAAATCAGGATCATGTCATGTTACTTACAATTGGCACTGGAATTGGTGGCGGATTAGTTGTTAATGGTGATCTCTATCGCGGCGCATTTGGAGTTGCTGCAGAGTTTGGTCACCTTCGAGTTGTTCCAGAAGGACATCTCTGCGGTTGTGGCGCACGTGGATGCTTCGAACAATATGCATCAGGAAACGCCTTGTTAAGGCACGCCCGTGAAGCAATTGCGGCAAGCCCAGAACTTGCTCGGAACTTACTATCGCGCGGTGATGGAACTGTTAATGGCTTAACCGGCACAGCAATCACAGATGCTGCGCGTGATGGAGATCCAGTTGCATTGGCTGCATTTAACACAACTGCCCAATGGCTCGGCGCCGGAATTGCTTCGCTGAGTGTTGTACTTGACCCACGGTTTGTGATTATCGGTGGGGGAGTAATCGATGCAGGCGATATTTTACTTAAACCAACTCGTGAAGCAGTTGCTCGATATATGCCATTTGCTGGAAAACATCCCTACCCAGAAATTATTCCTGCAGCTCTAGGCAACAAAGCAGGTTTGATCGGTGTTTCTGACTTAGCCCGTCGTTAATTATTCACCAGGGTATTTCAGCCCAATTTTGTCTCTGATTAAATCCATTAACTCCATAATTTCTAGTGTGTGCTTATGAGTTAAATATTCAGATTCAAATTTTCCGGTGCGGACAATGTTGGCAAACTCAATTGCTTGCTCGCGCAAACCATGACCTTGGTAATTACTTGGATATTCAGTTGTTGTTCCGTCATATAAATGCACGCGCATTGTTGTTGGGTTATAGAAGGTTCTATCTATTTCCAGCCAACCATTAACTCCTGAAACAACTGCGCGACATGGTGTTTGAGCAATCATTGTTGTTGTAAGAATTGCTTGAGCTCCTGAAGCGTATGTAAAGAGTATTGACGTAGATGCATCTACTCCTTTATCAGTCATGACGGCAGATGCTTGGACTTTTTCCGGTACCCCTAGGACCATATGTGCAAAAGAGACTGGGTAAATTCCAAGATCCAATAGTGCGCCGCCTGCAAGGGAAGGTTCAACTAAGCGCGCAATTCCTTGATCAGCCAACCGTTGACCATGATCGGCAGTAACACTAATAATGTCACCGAGCACTCCACTTGTAATAATTTTTCTAACCTGATGAATATGAGGCAAAAAGCGCATCCACATCGCCTCTAAGAGAGCAACATTATTTTCTATAGATGCTTCAACCATTGCACGTGCTTGAGATGCGTTAATCGAGAATGGTTTTTCACATAAGACAGGTTTCCCGGCTTTAAGTGCCAAAATTGTATTTGTAAGGTGCATGGGATGTGGTGTTGCAACATAAATCGCATCAATCTCAGGGTTTGTAACAAGTTTTTCATAACTTCCATGTGCTGTGCATCCTGGAAATTCAATTGCAAATTCTTCTGCTTTTTCTTGTGTTCTTGAGCCAACCGCGGCGACTATATGATTGTTTAGAAAAGTTAAGTCACGAGCGAATGCACGTGCGATTCCACCAGTTCCTAAAATTCCCCATTTAAATTCTTGACTCATTAGAGTTCAACCCCGTCTTCTCTTCCATTTTCGTGACGCAACCACCGTTTGATTGCTATGCGCGCACTAAGCAGAAAATTGCGCAAACCTGGCCACGTTGGATTTGGTTGCTCAAAGTGGTTTTGATCAGAAACCGATTCTCTTTCTAAATCATCTAAGTAAGTGTTTGGTGTTGATTCATCCAGTGATAATCCTGCGACCATGGATTCAAACTCCGAGTTAATGAGATCCATCTCATCATCGTTCGGATCCTTGGGTGTTGGGGTATTGCTCACGCTCAAATAGTGGCACAGCCGCCGGTATCCACTAAATTAGGAGCACACATTTGGTGTGAATTTCTTAGGAGAGCGACAGTGAAGATGAATGTAAACAATCTTCCGTATGGTGTACTGCGCGCATTCCTGACACCCTTTTTGATGTTGGCGTTTCGCCCAAAGGTTAAAGGTTTGCGAAATGTTCCAGCCACTGGACCAGTAATAATTGCCAGCAATCATCTCTCATTTAGTGATTCAATTTTCATGCCGCTTGTAGTACCTCGTAAGGTTACTTTTCTAGCGAAATCCGAATACTTCACATCTCCAGGACCTAAAGGTTTGCTGAAGAAGCTCACTTTCATTGCACTTGGCCAAGTTCCAGTTGATCGTTCAGGTGGACGGCGCAGCGAAGCGGCGCTCATTACTGGATTACAAGTATTAGCAGAGGGGGAGTGTCTAGGAATTTATCCAGAAGGTACGCGTTCTCCCGATGGTCGTTTATACAAAGGTCGAACAGGTATTGCTCGTCTTGCGATCGAATCTGGAGCGCCAGTTATTCCGGTGGCCATGTTTAACACTGAAAAAATTCAACCTACAGGCAAAGTAATTCCAAAGATTATGCGAGTAAAGATGGTCTTTGGAGAGCCAATGTTTTTTGAAGGCGATTCCTCAGATTTGTTGTATTTACGCGACTGTACTGATCAGATTATGAAAAAGATTCAGGAAATGTCCGGCCAAGAGTATGTAGATATTTATGCAAGTCGCAGAAAAGATGAACTCAAGGATGAGTCTGACGACTAATTCTCTATTTCGCCTCGTTGGATAAGGTAATTACAGGTCGGACACTTCGGTCCTGCATCTGGAAAATCTCCTTCTAGAACATTAATGAGATCTTCGATCAGCGCCATAAATTGTGCTTCATCGCGTTCAACTGGCAAGTAATGCTGCGCGGCAAAGAATCCTTGCTTTTCTTTAATATCGAAGGCTGCATTTGGATTCCAGACAAGTAATCCCATGGTGGCTACCGAAACTGCATTTCCCTGCAATGGGTTTTCTAGAGAGTGGGCATACGCCTCTAATTGAGGCGCATAAAACTCCCCGTTATCACGCGAACTATCTGAAACTTTACAATCGATTAATGCAACGGTCCCATCTTCATTTGCAGCAACTAAGTCGTATTTCCCGCGAATCTGCCACCTGGTCTCGAAACCATTGATTTTCATCGCTTTACTCTTTACCCAGCCACCCCATTGTGTAACTTTGCCTGGCCGAAGCGAAGGATCGATATCTTGCATCGATGCACCACGAAAGTGCTTTTCTTGTAAATCTGCAAGCGTCCCAACCAAGGGAAACGCACCTGGCATTGTTACCTTGAACCAATACTTAATCCACAAACATCTTTTGCACGTAGATAACCCAAAAGTGAGATCTGATGGTGATATGAATTCAGTTGCTGGTGTCGCGGGTTTTTTCATGAATACATCTTCTCGTTAAGCACTGACAATTGCCGAGATTAAGACGGTTATTCCCAGAATAATCATTACGGTTCCACCTGTTGCGCGTAGTTTTTCTAATCTTTTTGGATCGGTAGCCAACCATTGACGCGCTGTTCCGGCTAGCAGCCCCCACGTACCATCGGAGATAAATGCCAGTACCGAGAAGATTGCTCCAAGAAAAATTAGCTGAAGGGCGATATTTCCTTTTTCTCTATCCACAAATTGTGGAAGTACAGCGGCGTAAAAAACTAATCCCTTTGGATTAAGCGCACCAACCCAAAATCCATCTCGCATTGATCGAGCAATACCCGGAGCGATATCTCCTTGATTGCGCATATCTTCTGCATGAATTTTTCTGTGGCGAATAGCGTCAATACCTAAATAGACAAGATAAAGACCGCCACCCCACTGGATAGCAGCGTAAGCAAGATCTGATTTTTGAAGTATTGGGCCGAGTCCGATTGCAACAAGTGTTGAGAGTGCAAATGCGCCCGTAACATTTCCGGCGACTGTAAAGACTGCGGTTTTTCGTCCCCACGCAATTGCGCGAGCTATAACAAATAAAACACTTGGACCTGGCGCCAAGATGATAACCATCGCGGCCACGATGTATTCAGGTAGCCGCGATGGAATCACCATAGCTTTATCTTACTTATTTGCGAGAGTTTGCGAGTGCATTCAATACTCGGTGACCAACAACAGCAACCAATGTTGCGTTAATGATTCCGTTGAATGTGTAATCGCCAGCAGTCCATGACATATCTGCAATTCCGATGATAAGCGCTGATGCAGCAATCAAAAGATTGATTGAGTTGGAGAAATCAACTCTGCTATCAATCCAGATGCGAGCACCCAAAACACCAATCATTCCAAAGAGTGCAACTCCAACTCCACCGAGTGCACCAACTGGAGTCGCACTGAGTACAGCTCCAAATTTTGGTGAAAGTGAGAGAAGAATTGCACCTACGCCAGCAATCCAATAAGCCGCAGTTGAGTAAACACGGGTAGCAGCCATTACACCGATGTTCTCAGCGTATGTAGTTGTACCTGAACCTCCACCTGCACCTGCAAGTGTTGTTGCAAGTCCATCTGCCATGAGTGCATTGCCCATTTGATCATCAAGGTTTTTTCCTGTCATTGCAGAAACCGCCTTAACGTGTCCAACGTTTTCTGCGATCAAGACCAAGACAACTGGCAAGAAGAGAACAATCGCTTTTGAATCAAATGTTGGAGTAGTAAATGAAGGCATTGCAACCCATGATGCAGAACTAATTGCATCTGTCTTTACATCTCCCATGATGAGAGCGACTACGTAGCCAATAACCAATCCAGCGAAGATGCTGATGCGATTAAGGAATCCACGTGAAAGAGCAGAGACGACACCGATCGAAGCCAAAGTGATGATTCCAATCATTGGTCCCGCTACAAAGTTGTTTTTTGCAGCTCCTGCCAAATTAAGACCAATCACCATAACGATTGTGCCGGTTACGACAGGTGGCAATAGCCAGTTAATCCAACCGATACCTGCCTGGCGAACGATCAAACCAACGACTGCGAGGATCACACCTGTGACAACAACGCCACCGAGTGCAGCGCTCATTCCGCCGCCAGTTTGTGCAGCGGCAATTGGTGCTAAGAAGGCAAATGATGAACCTAAGTAGCTAGGAACTTTGTTTTGCGTGATTGCTAGAAATAGGAGAGTTCCAATTCCAGAGAAGAAGAGCGTTGTTGTTGGCGGGAAGCCGGTGATTATTGGGACCAGAAATGTTGCACCAAACATTGCAGCAATATGCTGCACGCCAACGCCGATTGTGCGTGGCCATGTGAGGCGCTCATCGGTGGATACGACATCTCCGTGGGCAACGTTCTTGCCATTGCCGTGAAGTTTCCATGAGAGCAGGGACATAGTGTTCCTTCCATAGTCGGGCGGGGTAAACGCCCTTAAGAGGCGGGGAAGGCCGTTATCTAGGGTAAGTCAGGCGTGGTATCTACCTCGGCGTACGCCACGCCGTGGCTTTAGCGGGGCGAGTTGCCTCCTGCGGGAGTATCGGGTTAACTATCACCTCGTTATATCGAATCGATATAAATTTCGATACTTTTCAATCTAAGTGCCCGAGGGGAGATGTGCATTATGCGCTCGCGCAGTGAATCACTCGAATTCGCCCTTCTTGGCCTTTTATCACAGAGCCCCCTTCATGGGTATGAATTGAGAAAGAGAATGACGGCCATCTTCGGACCATTTCGCGCTCTCTCATTTTCCGTTCTCTATCCGCAGCTTCGCAGAATGATGGAAGCTGGACTGATTGACGCATCGGTTGCTGACACGACTCGGCGCTCGCGAATCGTTTATGAGATCACAGCAAAAGGAAAGAAACGTTTTGAAACATTGGCTGAAACAGTAAGTCCGGATACTTGGGAAGATGAAGGTTTTGAAATTCGATTCGCATTCTTTGGTCCAACATCGACGAAGAATCGTGTTCGAATTTTAGAAGGCCGACACCGTCGGTTGAAAGAAAAGGCAGAGATTCTGCGTGGAGAACTCGAAAAATCTCCGGTGGGAATCGATAAGTATCTCGAAGAGTGGCGTCGTCACTCTTTGGAATCAGCACAGCGAGAAATCGACTGGCTGGAAGACATGATCAAAACCGAGAGGAAATAGAGTGAAAATAACAACCGGTAAAGGCGATATCCGAGTTGCAATCGTTGGCGTTGGAAACTGCGCTAACTCTCTAGTTCAAGGCGTGACCTATTACAAGGATGCTGCCCGCGACCAAGAGATTCCAGGACTGATGCACGCTGTTGTTGGGGGATACCACATTAACAACGTGAAGTTCGTTGCAGCTTTTGATGTAGATAAGAAAAAAGTTGGCCTCGATATGGCAGATGCCATCTGGGCAAGCGAGAACAACACAATCAAATTCGCAAATGTCGATAAGACAGGCGTTGAAGTTCTACGCGGCGTAACACATGACGGTCTTGGTCGTTATTACCGCGAAACCATTGAAGAATCACCAGCAGCACCTGTAGATGTAGTTGCAGTACTTAAGGAAGAGCAAGTAGATGTTTTGATTTGCTACTTACCTGTAGGTTCAGAAGTTGCAGCAAAGTTCTATGCACAATGTGCAATTGATGCGGGATGTGCATTCGTAAACGCACTTCCAGTCTTTATTGCATCAGATCCAGCATGGGAAAAGAAGTTCGCTGACGCTGGTTTACCTATCGTTGGTGATGACATTAAGAGCCAAGTGGGAGCAACAATTACTCACCGAATCATGGCTAAGTTATTCCAAGATCGCGGAGTGCACTTAGATCGCACCTACCAATTAAACGTTGGTGGAAACATGGACTTTAAGAACATGCTCGAGCGTGACCGTCTTGAATCAAAGAA
>Ga0075473_10000183_pt1 | contig 25555 bp, 25 predicted proteins | sample DEB19_08_DNA_FD_76340 | JGI IMG/M metagenome (GOLD analysis project Ga0075473, IMG submission 76340) | Aqueous microbial communities from the Delaware River and Bay under freshwater to marine salinity gradient to study organic matter... | ecosystem: Environmental > Aquatic > Marine > Coastal ... | reverse complement strand
CCTGCAGTACCTTGAGGTCCTGAAGAACCTTGAACTCCTTGAACTCCTTGTGCTCCTGCAGTACCTTGAGGTCCTGAAGAACCTTGAACTCCTTGTGCTCCTGCAGTACCTTGAGGTCCTGAAGGACCTTGTGCTCCCACAACACCTTGAGCACCCTGAACTCCTTGAGGTCCTTGTAGTGAAACTTGTTGAACATTTGCCCAAGAAACACCAGCACCAGTAGATATAAGAACTGATGAAGCAGTTCCTACATTTCCATAAAAATCTTGAACATTACCTCTAATTCTTAATCCACCAACAATGTCAAGTTTTTGTGTTGGTAAACTTGTCCCAATACCAACATTTCCTACATTAAAATTAATGTCATAAGCATTAGTTCCTAATCCAACGTCCCAAGGATTAACAACATATACTGTAGTACCAACCCCTACATTTTTTGATGCAAAAACTTTTCCATCATATGTATTGATAGCTATTTCGCCAAGAGGAATCTGCGTCTCATTGGGAATTTTGCCAGGTACAGAAGACCTTTTAAATCTAACTTTTGGGTCAGCCATTCAATGTTATTGTTGGTAGAAACCGTAAGAACTCTTATATAAGAGTTCCTATTATTTATTGAAAATCTTCCTCTGATTTTTTTCTTGTTCTATTATTTTTAATTTTTTCGAGTTCGGATGAAAGTTGTTCTACCTGATTTCTTAAAGTTCCTACTTGAGTCTCTAAAACAATATTTTTTGTGAATAATTCAAAAGATCTCTGCTGATAAGTTGCAATTATTGCTTTATAATCTTCTTCTCCCATAAAAAAATACTCCCATTTCTGAGAGTATTTATGAACTGCTATTTAAATTAGAAACCGCCAGCATCAATTACAATATTTTGCAATTGAAGTTCATTTCCAGAACATTGAATAACTGGTTGTGAACCACCAGAACAACCATTATTAATGTACAATTCAGCGATTTCGAGTCCAGCATATACTACATTTTCAAGAACACTTGAATTTTCAGTGATGCTAGATGCAATACCAATTCTTTGAGTAGAATCGTCCCAAAATACAGATGCCTTTCTTGCAGAAGAACCAGTATAATAATTTAAAAGCAATCCAATATCTTTATTAGTATCTGATGTTGGTACGTCTAAAACACCACCACCAGTATCAATAAGACCCAAATCAACTAAAGTATCTTTGACATTTAATGTTGTGGTATTAACCTGTGTTGTAGATCCATTTACATAAAGATCTCCAGCAACAGTTACATTTGCGCCAGATAAAGTAATCGCAGTAGTACCACCGCTAGATTCAATAGTTGTTGCTTCAATTGTTGGAGCACTTAAAGAAGTTCCAACAATAACATCATTTCTAAGAGCAACTGTAATCGTATTTCCTGATCCGTTTGTTACTATTTGATTTGCAGCACCTGCAATAGTAAGAGTTTCGGTATCAAAATCAATAGTAAGATTTCCACCAGTATCACCAGCAATTGTTAAATTGTCGTCAGTATTTACAACTGCAGCGGCAACATAACTTGCTACTGCAGATGATGTTGGAATAGAAGTTTCTGAAGTACCTACCCCTGTAGATAAAGTATTAGAAAATTGTGTGATACCAACTCCAGTACCAACAGTTAATGTATTTCCAATACTTACTGCATTAGGAAGTCCAATGGTAACAGTACCATTTGTTCTAGAAACTTCTACCTCATTTACAGTTCCATCAATTGTAAGAACAGCACCATTAACACTATCGGCAAGAACTACATTACCTGAAGTAACAGTAAAATCTCCACTATTAAAGGATGCAATACCTGCGTTTGTATCACTTGCAAGTTCTGCAGAAATTGTAACTTTATTGTTTGTAACTAAGGTATCAATACCTTCACCGCCTTCAAATGTTAAAGTTTCGCCAGTTGTAAAAGTATCAGTACCACTATCGCCTGAGATTGAAAAACTTCCAGAAGGAACTGGTGCCCACTCCAAATCATAATATCCACCAGCAACAGATTTAACCTTTAAAAAATCTCCTGTACTTCCATTATTTGTATTTGGAAGACGATATGTTGCAATTCCTGCAAGAGTGTCTGATGATGCAATTGAAACATAATTAGAACCGTCTTTATCAACTAAATTGAGTTTTAATGAATTAGTTCCGTTTTCTCTGGTCCAGTAACGATGAGAACCGAAGAATTTATTGTTTGCTACTGAGGTATCAATACCAATAAAAAAGTCAAAGTTATTTAATGAAATTGCTGGTTCACCTGGACGGAGTGCTGGTACTGTTCCTGCTACTCCTGCATTACCTCTTTTAAACTGAAGTACTGGTGCAGGCATTTTTTTAGTACTAATCTTTAGTAATATTTAGATTAACTAAAATACTACCAGTTACCCGCATCAAGATCAATTCTATTATCTAAATCAATATCAAGTTGGTTTTCAAAATCATTTGGTAATCCTGGTTGAATTGGTTCAGAAACTGATGCAGAAAGAACTGCATCCGGATTAACATCTCTCCACTTACCTGATGGCGCATCATACATTAAAACATACTTATCATTTTGTCCACTGATTTCCACATCAAATAAATCGTCTAAGTTTTGTGGCATAATTTCTAGGTTATATCCGAATGTGACTTTTGGATTGAATGTTTGAGAACGCTTAACTGAATAGTTATTTTCCGATGAGAAGGTAATCTTTGGTTTTACTGAAGGAGAAAATCTGACAGCGTAATTATCCTCTGATGAAAAAACAACCTTATATTTCATACAGATGCACTCTCTACTACTATTGCAGTTCCTCTAATAACTTTTGTTTTCTTTCCTTCAATTGTTAAAACTACATCAAAATAATTTCTACCTTCTATTAATCTTGATGTTTGTTCGTCAGTTAAAGAAAGTTTGATAGTTCCAGTACCTGCAGTGATTGTTTTTGAGAATTCTTCATAAGCAGTTGCAGTAGGATACTTACGAATACTTGCATATGATGTAGTTAGTCCACTAAGAATAGATGATGATTGATCTGGATCAAAAAGACTAAAAATTGCTTCAAAGTAAGTTCCTTTTTCAATTACAACATTTGTAATTTCAGCAACTGCCATTTTTCTTGAGGATTTTTAAGTATTTATATTACGGTTCCGTTGGCCAAGTAACGCTCCAAGGAAACCCTGGTTGGTTGGTAATGTCTCTTAGAGACTGTCTATAACTTGACCAGTTAGTGCTAATTGTATTTGATACATCGGGCAATTGAGTCCAATCAGATTCTTTTAGAAGTTCATTTCTAAGATTTCTTATTTGAGTGGATTTTGCTTGAATTCTTTCTTGCTTTTGCTCTTCTGTTGCTGGAGAAGAAGTCCAAAATTCAACCCATTTTCCATTCTCAAACTTTGCATTTCTTACCAAATTAATATCATAAGTTTCTTCTGGTTGTTCAGATGGAGTTACTGGAAAAACATTAAAGAAAGCAGCATCTTCATTCGTGATGATATCTGGAAAACTTGTATTTGGATTATCAAATCTCAAATCAGTTAATGTATATGGATATTTCTCTATATTTCCATTTGAGTCAAGCTTTACGTAAAACATCATTGATCCTCCATTTCTTGAATTTGATCTTGAATTACATCATGAATGATAATTGCTTTTAACTGTTCGGTTCTATTATCTTCTAATAATTCTATGAGACGATTCTTAAAGTCAATCATTTTTTGATTGTCTAAATATTTTTCATCTATTTTTTTAATGCCGCGTTCAAAATTATCAATATTAATTTGATAATTTTGAATTTCTTCAACTCTTGCTTTTAAATTTTGCTTTAAAATTTCTAATTTGTCCATAATTTTTAATTAATTTCTACTTGTTGAATAACGATCTGAAAAACTAACCGATATCACGTCTGAAGGAGGAAGTGTTCCGGGATCTGAATATTTAGATCCAAAACCAGTACTGAGGCTAAATTGATAAGCAGTAATGAATGGAGTATTTGAGTGACCAACTACAACGGAATATCCGCTAGAAAATGATCTAGCAGTAACGCAATTAGCATTTCCCGCTGGAAGTGTTCCCGGATTTGCCCACTTAGATCCAAATGAACTAAATCCAAAAGAATAAGCGGTAATATAGGGTGATGTCGTGTGTGCAATAAATACAGTTGACGGATTGATACCAGTATTAATAGATACACCAGAACCAGTTCCTGTCGGCAAAGTTCCGGGATCTGACCATTTAGATCCAAATCCATTACTAAAATTATATGCGTTTATGTATGGTGAAGCCAAATTTGCTGTAAATATTTGACCGTTATAAGTAGAAGTCAATCCAAATGTTGTGCTATTTAGTGCAGAAGCAGGATCTGATTTTTTACTACCAAATCCCGTGGATGATGACCAATCCCATGCACTTATATATGGACTTCCCGCGTGACCAAAAATGAGATATTCACTACCGCCACCAAAGTTATCAGTATGATGAATAACACTATATCCAAAACTTGGAGGAGGATATCCTGAGGCTGGATTTGAATATTTTGCTCCAAATCCAGTACTATGATTCCATGCCCATACCGCAATATCCGGAGAATCAGTAACTAGAGCGATGGCATAATCAGGAGAACCTACATTTCCTATAAATCTAACATCCCGACCTCCACCAAATACTGTTCCTCCTCCAGGATCACTATATTTTGCACCGAATCCAGATGCAGTCCATCTATAAGCATCAATTATAGGAGTTCCTGTTCCACATAATGCAAGAGCTTTTTGTGAATAAGAACTAGTCCAACAGGAACCATATCTTGTTCCTGCAGGAAGAGTTGATGGATTAGAATATTTAGTTCCAAATCCATTATTATAAGAAAATGGAAAAACTGCTACATAAGGACTTGAACCAAAAGTTGCTGCAAGTTGTGTTTGTCCATTGCTTACAGAACTAGATGATAATAATCTTTGTGTTGTTGGATCCATAATCAGTTCGTATAATTGATTAGACTGGAAGCTCTCCACCTAGTTCCACCATCATCGGTAACAAACATAAACAAATGAGTTTTTCCTGTAGTTAGAGCTGGCGCAACACCATCTGGCCACTGCACACCGCTAAACCAAGTAATAGCACCACTAGTATGAGTTAATTCTAAAGTAAAACTATAAGCTCTTGATGTCGGAACATTTGATACCGTAAATGTACTTGCACCATTTATAGTTTTTGTAAAATAATTTCCACTACTACAATCAATATCTAAAGCACCAACTGCAACTACTGATTGCCTATATGAACCTGTAAGAGTTAACCCAACACCAATAAAATTTTGGCTGTTGTCAATTACAGTAGTTCCTGAAATTTGAATTGCCATCTTCGTGTCTCCACTCGGCGTTTAGTTATATTTAGTTATTTTTTAATTCTTCCATTTCTTTTTTGAGTTCTTTAATTGATTCAATCAATACCGCAATTATTCCATTATAATTTACCGTTTTTATTTCTCCATTACTGACAAGATCTGGTAATACACTTTCTAATTCTTGTGCGATTATACCGTAAGATTTTTTTCCGTCTTCTTTCCAATCAAAAGATACTCCGCGAAGATTAGAAACTATATCCAAAGAATTTTCTACTGTTTTTACATTTTCCTTTAGATTTAAATCTGAAGGAGTATTAAAATTAAGTGCAGTTACAATTCCACTAAAAGATCCATTTGTTGCAATAATATTGGTTGCAGTTACAATTCCACTAAAACTTCCGTGTCTTGCAGTAATATCAGTAACATCAATATTAGGACTTCCACTCAATCCAGTAGATGTTCCATCGAGTGAACCTACAAATGTTGTTGCTGTTATGACTCCAACAAAATTTGCATCTGTACCAGTTAAATATTCAATATTAAAACTTCCTGCTTGAAGTGTATTTGATACGTTTAAGTTAGTTACAGTTATAGTTCCTGCAGTAAAATCTCCACTAATATCTCTTGCAACTAAAGTATTTGGAGTATTTGCAGTTGTTGCCGCTACAGATACCGTGATAGCAGCAGATCCATTATAAGTCGTTCCACTGCTATAATTAATAAATGATCCTCTCGTCAAGTTTGCAAGAGTGCTACCAAGAGAAACTCCAGAAATTGTAGAGTTCTCTAGATTTGCATTTGTAATTCCTGCTGAACCAGACAGATTAGAATTTGTCAGTCCAGTAATAGTATTAACTCCTGCCGAAATTGTTTTATTTGTAAGAGTTTCTGTGGTTTCTCTTCCTACTAAGGTATCAGTTGCTGCAGGAAGTGTTAATATACCTAAAGCAGTTGCAGATGCTCTTAAATTGGTTGACCCAGAAGATGATCCATTAAAACTAATTCCAGAAGAATTAATAAAACCACCATTAATGGTTGGAGAAGTTAAAGTTTTACTTGATAATGTTTGAGAATCTGTTGTACCTACAATAGATCCTGAAGGTGGAGTTTTACCTCTTAAGAATGATGCATTTAAGTTGGTAACTTGAGTATCTGAAGATACTACTAAAGGAGCAGTTCCAGAAGTGACTGTAGAAATAAATTGTCCTGCAGATACATTTCCGCTAACTGTAAGTCTTTGAGAAATAGTGGAGGTTCCTATACCAACACTGCCATCTAATCTATAAACATCCTCTCCACCTGTACCAAAAACCCATTGTGCAATTGATGCTTCTACAAGTGGATTTCCATTTAGAGTAAAAGATGATGCCTCAATATTGCCATTATTAACTGTTAAATTTCCATCAAGATTGGTGTCACCAACTACATGAAGTTTAACTGTAGGATCTGGTGTTCCTATACCAATATAAGGATTTGTTTCAGTTGCAATGCCAATATTTCCGGTGACATTATCAATGTATATAAAAGAACCAAATTGTGATAATTCTCTATTTCTTATAATAGACATTGACTTCTCCTTATATTATTATTTAGATTTTTGATTAAAATCATTGAGTTGGTTTAACTGGCCAAACGACGTTTAAAGGAAATTCGGGTTGTTCTGTGATATTTCTAAGTGATTGCCTATAAGGTTCCCAAAGAGTTTTTGTTTCCTGTGGAACATCTGGAAGTTGAGTCCAATCTGTTTCTTTTAATAATTGATCTCTTTTACCTCTAATCAAAAGTGCTTCATAATCCAAATCAACTACATAAGGAGCAATTTCACCTGCTTCTCCATCTAATATTCTTTGGTGACATTCTCTTCCATACTCGGAAGAATCATTTGGGTGCGCTGTAAAAGGAATCCAACCAAGGTCATGATGCAAAACTTCGCAATCAATTGTGATACCATCACGATTATATTTGGGATTACGAATTTCTTGAACTACTGACATATTTTATAATATTATTTTTTATATTTATTATGCGATTCTTAACCAAACTGTGGCACTCGCATCCCCTGTTGCACTACTAATATCTCCCATGCATCTCCAAGTTCCTGGTGGTGTTGTATTGGTAGGTTCAGATCCAGCTGCATTCGAATATCGTAAATTAGATCCTGCGGTTGTTGCACCAAAAGAAGTTGCAGTGTTGTCACGAGAACACATAGCATAACATCCTACTTCAGCAGTTGTTGAACTTAAATTTGGAAAATAATTGCTTGTCCATACAACAGCTGAAGCAGCATCTGAACCATGCTTAGCTTTTACATAATAACCAGCTCCAAGTGACTCAATCGATATATCACCGTTGGACCCTCTTTGGAATTGAGTCTGAGCATTTGAAACATATTCATTATATGCTATTGTACCTCCTGATACATATACTCTGTGAGTATAACCACCAGTTGATGAGAAAAAACTATAAAACGTTCCAATATTACTCATTAATGCAGCATCTGATGTAGTAATAGATGATGCAGTATCACCTCTTGCCACAAAAGATCCACTCGATACAGATCCGCCAGCAGACGATCCTCCAGGATGGATCACGCTTTGTTGGTATCTAACTGCTGGAGCAGATGGTCCAGTTCCATCAACATAGGGACTTGTATCGCCAGTTGCTGTGACCATAACAGGGTAAAAGAATCCACCAGTGGTTCCAAGTTCTGCTGCATTAATAAGATTAGAAGGACCTGTTCTACCCTGCACTCCTTGAGCACCTTCAGAACCTTGAACACCTTGACGACCTTGAACTCCTTGAGGACCTGCTGTACCTTGGACACCTTGAGGACCTGTACCACCAGCAACCCCTTGAGGTCCTGGAGAGCCTTGACGACCTTGAACTCCTTGAGGTCCTTGAGTTCCTTGAACACCTTGAACACCTTGAACACCTTGAGGTCCTGCGGATCCTTGAGCACCTTGAGCTCCAGTTCCCACAGAACCTTGAACACCTTGAATACCTTGAGCACCTAGAGAACCCTGAACACCTTCTGGTCCTTGAGCACCTGGAGAACCCTGAACACCTTGTGGTCCTGAAGAACCAGTAACTCCTTGTGATCCTACATCGCCTTGAGCACCAGGAGAACCTTGTGCACCCTGTGCACCTTGAACACCTTGAGCACCAGAACCACCTCCAGAACCCTGAACACCTTGGACTCCTTGAGGTCCTGGAGAACCCTGAACACCTTGAACACCTTGAGCTCCTGCAGTACCTCCAGAACCCTGAACACCTTGAGCTCCCGCAGCACCTTGAACACCTTGAACACCTTGAGCACCAGAACCACCTCCGGCACCCTGAACTCCTTGAGCACCTCCAGAACCCTGAACTCCTTGTGCTCCTACAGTACCCTGAACACCTTGGCGTCCTTGAACACCTTGAGCACCAGCGGACCCTTGAGCACCTCCAGAACCCTGAACTCCTTGTGCTCCTACAGTACCCTGAACACCTTGAGGTCCTGCAGTACCTTGAACACCTTGGCGTCCTTGAGGACCTTGAACACCTTGAACACCTTGTGCTCCTATAGAACCTTGAACACCTTGTACTCCTATAGAACCTTGAACACCTTGAGCACCTGATGATCCTTGAGTTCCTGAAGCACCTTGGACACCTTGAGGGCCTTGTGGTCCTACAAATGGACCTACATTATTCCAAACAGTACCATCAAAAACCCAAAGGTCTCCACTACTTGTTTCAATTACACCATTTCCCGCTGAACGTGGATATACACCAGCATTAGTATCGTTTGTTTGATTTCCAAGTAAATATGTTTGTGGAGATGATATTGTTACTGTATCAACGGAACCAATAATAACGACAGATGTTCCATCATTACCTTTAGATCCTTGAGCACCTTGAGGTCCAGTTGCCCCTTGGACACCTTGAGCACCTACAGATCCTTGAACACCTTGACGACCTTGAACTCCTTGATCTCCTACAGAACCTTGAACACCTTGAGGCCCTGAAGAACCTTGAGCTCCTACAGAACCTTGAACACCTTGAGGTCCTGAAGAACCTTGAACACCTTGAGCTCCTGCAGTACCTCCAGAACCCTGAACACCTTGAGCACCAGCAGATCCTTGAGTTCCTTCAGATCCCTGAACACCTTGAACACCTTGAGCTCCTTGTGGACCTGAAGTACCTTGAACACCTTGAGCTCCTGCGGATCCTTGAGCACCTCCAGAACCTTGAGCTCCCGCAGCACCTTGAATACCTTGAGCACCTACAGAACCTTGAGCACCGCCAGAACCTTGAATACCTTGAGGTCCTTGAGAACCTTGAACACCTTGAGCACCGTTTTGAGTCCAATATCTTGTTCCATCAACTAAAGATGCTAATATTTTTCCATCTTCATCAGGAACTCCAAGATATCTCTCTGTTTGGTCTAGAGAAATAAATTGACCGTCTGCACCAACAACCTGTCCGCTAGTTAAATCTGCCATTTACTTACTTTGCTGATTCTAAAATACTAATAGTAAAGTTCATAACATTATTTGCAGAACCTGCCACTTCGATTTTATCTCCAACTTCCAAAACAAGACTTCCTCCAATTGGACTTAATGCATCTGTCGTAGGTATTCTTGCATTTTTAATTAGTTCAACTGATCCATAAATATCACCTCGATTATGGTAGACAGTTACCGTTGCAATTCCAGATGATATATTTGATATGACTGAAAATAAATGAATTGCAGAAACTCCATTGGGAACAGTATAGACTGTGGTGATTCCAGTTGTAACTGGTGCTCTATAAGTTTTATATGTATTAAGTGCTAATGCTCCTGCCATTTCTTATTTTGCCCCTAATGCGATAATAAATGGTGTTACTGTATTTAGCAAACTACGCTCAAAAGCTCTTCCGCGAATCGTTCCAGTTGCTTGATCAATGACTAAATCATCACCAATTGCAAAGTTTCCGTCTTGATCTGTACTTGTATAGACAACTTCCCCACCATCAAGTTTAACAACCTCATTTGCTTGAATAGTTACCCCACCTTTTGATGGTCTAGCAAATTCAATTGCATTTCCTGCTCCAATATATTCAAACGAATGTGAGGAAACTATCTGTAAACTTTGCCTAAACAGATATGCAGTTGTTCCAATTCCAACATCATTATTTAAAGTTTGTGCAAAAGTAACTGTAGAAACTCCTGCAGATGGAGTTGTTGCTGTACGAACTTGATAATAAAGTGGTCTAAAAATAGGAGATATTGATACTGTTCCTGATGGAGGAGAAGGACTTATTGTAGCAGTAACAGTATTTTTATCTGCCTCAGTATAATTTCTACCATTACCAATCATATTAATTGCGCTTATAGAACCACTACTAGATATTTCCGCAATCGCTTCTGCCTTAATTGCAGATGGTCCTGAAGGATCTCCTAAGAATATAATATTTGGTGGTTCAGTATATCCAGAACCACCACTATTAATTGTAACACCAACAATCTCATAGAACAATTCTCCAAAATAAATAACTTGCCCCGAATATGGTTTTTCATTTCCAATTCCACTAAGAACAACAGTTAAATCACCTTCTGAAGCATTTGCTGCAACACTTCCAGTGTAACGATATGATGATTTTGAAGTAGTACCAGCAATTCCTTCAGAAACTAATCCGTAAGTACCAAAAGAAGAGTTTGAGTTTGTAATGTCACATTGCCCACCATTCTTTGTTACAATTGCTTTGTTATCGCAAATTGTAAAGATAGAAACTAACTGTGCATATGCTCCATTGGAAACTTCAACTCCAATTCCTCCCTGATTATATTGAGTATAAGAGTCAACACTCATCATACCAGTAATTCCCATATCGTCCTTATCACCGGGATCTGCGTGGAAACCATCAACTTTCATTCCAATACTGTCTGGAATAAAGTTAGTGCAGTTGCGAATATAAGGACCTTTAATTACATTTCCAACTCCCTGAGATGGAATATGATTTGGATTTGTAGTTCCAATTCCAGCATTACCTGGATACATTATATTAAAGGATGTTCCAACAACACTTGGACCTTGATCAATAATTGTAGTTACAACTCCAACACAAGAGTAAATCGCAGATACTACATTCGCACAAGAATTATTATTAATATTTGAACCAGTTGCGGGATCTGGTTGGATACTTAGATCCCTAATCTGAGTAAACTCTGATTGATAATTTCCGTCCCAAAGAACGTTATTAATACAAGACTGTGCAATACCTGCAGCATAATGAATAGTATCAATTGTTTCTGTTTTGACTCCAACAATATGTTGAAGTGTAGGACCGTTATAATATGATAATCCTGCACCTACACACTTTGAATTTCCACCTCGTGTAATATCGTGGCATACTGCTCTAAAAATATCTTTAATGTCATCTTTACAAGAAGTATAATCTCCACTTGTAAGCGAAAATGGACCATTTGGATAATCAATACTGGTTAAGAATCCAACTGCCTCTGATGCAATAAAATCAAGATTGTAACGAATCATTCTTGCTGCATCAAAATAGCGATCTGAAGAAACACCAAGCAATGGTTTAAATGCGACAACAGATGCACCTGAAGTTGCTGCTTGACCCTGGAAAGATAAATCTGTTAAATGATTTCCATTAGTAACGTGAAATAAATCTGATCCGGTGTTTGATGGCCTTACAATACAGTTTCTGAGTTCCGCACCCTCTATTGAAACATCTTCTGGAAGAACAATTGGATTATTTTCCTGATAATCTCCAGGTGAAACCTTTACAGTATCTCCAGTGCTTGCAATTCCTACTGCTGCCTTAATAGTTCTCTTTGCTAAATTTAAGGACAAACCATCATTTAAATCACTTCCATTCATTGCAACATATATTGTTTTTCCTGGAGGGTTGTTAACTCCATTAATAAGAACATCTACTCCATAATCGTTTATACTTGTTACTGTTACTCCAGTTCCAGTAAAATTAAGTAATTTAATTGAACTTGCAGTACCAACAGTGTTTCCTTCATCCTGAACGGTAATTCCAATTGATACAATAACTGGTTCGGATACTGGCAATGTCTGCGAAACAATAATCTCTACACTTTCCTCACCGAAACAAGGATCATTTAATATAATTGTAGATCCATCAGTTGCGGTAAATTCATTCGTCGTAAGTCTTACGCCATTAATATAAACCTCTACAGCTCCAGGTTCGTATGGAAAATAAAAAGTATCCTGTCCAGGTGAAGCAATTGCTAAAATAGAATTCTTTGAAAGTTTGGACCAAGTAACTCCTGTACCTGTGGATACTAATACTTGACCATCTTTTCCTGTAGTATCTCCAATACTTACATAACCATTAAGAAAAATATTATTAAACGTAGATATTCCTGTTACTTCTAAGTTAGTCGCAGTTATAACGCCAGAATTGATATATGCATTTGACGCATATAAATTGCTGAATGTTGCTACACCTACTGTAAGATTTGTAGCACCAATACCACCATTAACGTGTAGAGTATATTGTGGATTAGTTGTTGCAATACCTACCTTATTTGAATTCGCATCAGCAAAAATAAGATTATTGTTAATCTCTATGCCGTTTTTGACGACAAAATTCTTTTGTACTGCCATAGGTGGAGAGCGCCAACCTTTCTAGTTATTTATAAATAATCAAAAGTCTTTTAAGTAATTTATATGGCGTCACAAGTTTTAAGCGGAACTAATACAAGTTTAACTTACACAAATTCTACGGGTCAAAATGTGAGAGTTATAATTAATTATTTGAGGTATTCAGGTTCTGCTACTATGACCGCAGGAAGTATGTCAGTAACTACAACATCCAGTGGAACCGTGGGTAGAAATTTAGCATATACATCATCATCACCTAACGGTTCAAATAATGCAGTAATATCTATTGCAGATGCATTACCTACGGAAGTCATGCTTGCACCTGGACAAGTGTTTTCTGTCTCAGGAACTACAACTTACAATATTATAATTATTCCTGAGGCGGGATAATCAAATAGGAATACTAAATCCGCGAGTAGTAAATGGATAAAGTGCTCCGTTAAAGGTTCCAATAACTACTCCACCAGTACCTGTTGCACTAATTGTTGCAACTCCATTTGTCTTGGTTATAGAAACATTAAGTCCAGCAACAACATCAAGAATACCTGTATTTGTTATGGTTGATATTGGACCGAATGGACTTGTAATATTAATTCCAGACCCGGCAAGAAGTTGAGAAATAGTCCCTCCACCACTACCAGTAGAAACAGTAGTCCAAGATAAACCACCAGATCCGTTAGAGGTTAATACTTGACCATTAGTTCCATAAGAGTTTGGAAGCGTGAATAGCAGATTTCCTGGTCCTGTTGGCGCTTTGATAGCAGAGTATGCGGTTCTGTTGGGATTATAAAGTCTTAATGCACCATTCAGTCCAATATTTCCAATAACATCAAGTTTTTCATTAATCGATGTTGCTGTTCCAAGTCCAAGAGATCCAGTAGTAGTATAAACTAAAGGTGAAGTATCTCCAACACTGTCATCAACGCGAATAATATTTCCAGAACCACTTGATGATTTAATATAAACAGCTTGCTGAGTGCCAGCATCAATTTCTAATTTAGAGGTTGGAATAGTACTTCCAATACCAACAGAACCATTATTAGTAATTACAAAAGAAGTTTGATCCGAAATTTCATCTTCAACTATAAGAGCATTTCCTGCACCGGTTTGCGAAATTCTTAATAAAGAATTTGAAGAAGAACCTTCAATTGCAAGACTATTATTTGTATCATTATAAAAGAAAATTGGAACTCCAGAGAATACACTGGAATTATTGTATTGAATAGATTTATTAGGTAATCCTGGACTTGATGTTGTACCAATACCAGTTGATGCAGTTCCAATAATACTTACTGTAGCAATACCAGTTATGCTACTGTAATCAGTGGTAACTGTTATTCCATAACCTACAAAATTAAATTGTGTGGCAAGACCTATAAAAGTATTAAATGGTCCACTAGAAACACCAATTGTCTGTGACTGCGGAGTTGCATTAAAGTTTACTGTAGTTATTCCAGAGGTTGCATCATTAATTGCAGTAATTGTTAATCCAGTTCCAGTAATGTTTATTAATGTGGAGAATCCTACGTAATTTCCTCCAGAAGAAATTCCAACACCATAGGAATAATCTCCAACATCTCCAATAAAACCAAATGATTTCCATTCGTTATTTGTTGTATAAATCCATCCGGCATTACTACCACTTACTGGTATTGAATTAAATTCAATATCACCATAGTTTCCGGAGATGGTTGGTTTTTCTGAACCAATACTTATTTTTCTAGAAATTTCTTCTTGTCCTTGTAAGAACAAAGATTCTACTTCTAATTCTGAGTTTGCAGTAACTTTACTGTTGAAGATAACTGGTCCATTAAATTCTGAGATAGAATTTTTATCTTGACCACCTTCAACCTTAATTGAAGATTCTACAAATACTTTTTGAGATTCTGAAATGTTGATAAGATTATTTGAATCATTATCTCCAGTAACTGTTGGAATTGGAATATCATAAGTTTCTTCTTGACCAGTTGTGGAATTGATCTTTTTGTTTCCTACGTAGAATGCTCCTTCACTATCCATTCCAGTGTAAACAACAATACCACCATCAGTTTTTGTTGCTTGTGCTAAGAATTTTTCTTCTCTTGAAATTAAGCGATCTTGTTTGTCTGGAAGTGAAGTTGAATAGTTACCTGGACCATAACCAAGATACTCAAAAGTATGACCAGAAGCACGAATAATAGAATTTCTGCGAAGTTCAACCGGAGTTACCTTAATTCTGCGAACAACTGATCCAACATCGTGAGTTTGCCTTCTAGTTCCTAAAACTGATCTAAAGACAGAAACTGAATTTGATGTAACTGCAGTTCTAACTCTGAAAATTTCACTATTGATAAGTAGATAATCACCCAATTGCAGACCAAGAGAAACTGCATTTGGAATGCTTAAATTATTTGTTAGATCGGAATAAGAAGTCAGATATTGTGATGAAATTGTTGTTGTAATTCCAGCATACTCATAACTCACACGACCAGAAATATTTTCTGATTCTGCAAGAAGATTGCCGCCAAAAGATGTTAGATATGATCTATATCCATATAACGTTCCGGTTGCACTTGTGGAAGTTGTTGCAGAAACTCCTACATTAATTTGTAAGGAGACTAGACTATTGATTCTATTAACAATAAAATCTCCATTGAATGCAGATTCATTCGCTCCAGAAATTCTGATCTTATTATCAACCAAGAATCCGTGACTTGTTGTAAATCCAACTGTTGCAATTCCTGAGGTTGGAGTATAACTGAATGAAGAGACTGTTAAAACTTTTCCTGTAGGAACATACCCAGAATTTATAGTTACAGTTGAATCTAATCCAAGAGGAGTTGTATTAGAAATAGATTCAGAAGAAACGACATCAATTTGATTTGATGTGGTAATACCAGTAATTCTATAAAGTGTATTATATCCTGAATTCAGTGCAGATGTGATTCCAGAGACTTTAATTGCATCACCAATATTGTCCGAAATAGATTCAACTCTTACTACACCTTGAACAAATCCAGTAGTTGTAGCAACACCAACAACTCTTAACGTATTTCCGATTCCATATGCAGAACCACCGTCAATGATTTTGACAGATGTAATGGTTCCAGAACCATCAATTGCAATTACTGCAGTTGCATTTGATCCAGTTGTTGAACCAGCAAATCCAACTAATTGTGCATTATATAGATTGGTAGGTCCAGTTCCAGACCCATAATTGCTACCACCAGTTACAATACTTACGCTTGTAATTCCAGACAGTCCGTGGTCTACTGAGGTGTAAATTGTATGTGTAGTTCCGCTTGAAGAATGAATGTCTGTAATACCAGAACCGACAACAAAAGATTCTAATGTTTCTTTTGTAATACTATTTTGCGGATCGTTTACAGTTACCTTACCAATCAGACTTGGCAATGCATATGATCTAGATGCATTTGGATCCGAATTTGAATTATCTTTATTAAGTTGTGGATAAAGATTTTCAATTGGTTGAGAAAAATACTCTTGAGTAAATGGAGTTACTGTTGGAGCATTCGAATGATTGACTAAAGTTAGATAATAGATACCATCCTGAACACCAGAAATGTATGATTGAATTTCTTGTGATTTATAAACTTGATATGTTTTATTATATTTCTTTCTTCCAAAATAAGGGAGGTTCCCATCTCTTGTAGATGTATCATTTGCAAATAATCCTGGATTTGAATTTAAAGAATATTTAAATTCTTTTAGACTTGGAATTGATGTTACAGTATATGTACCATTGTATCCTGTTGGATTTACATTTACAATCTCAACTTGATCTCCGGTTTTTAATCCATGAGGAAGTTCAGTTCTAATTGTTACCGCATTAGAACTCCAAGATGCACTTGCAATGAACTTTGGATTTCTTAATTGTCCTAAACCAGTAATTGCTCCAGAGTCGCTGTAAAGTTGGGAAATTTCGGTTGCACCTGTACCAACAATATTATTTGATTCTTGTAGAATGAATCCATCAAGAGGTGGTCTTGCTTTAACTGGAGAAGTTTTTGGAAGAACATAACGAATTCTGTATAGAGTATCAATCAAACTTCTATTATCTGGTTTTCGAGTTGCATAAGATCTGCTAGTTGCATTTCCTATACCACCAGTTCCTAAGGAATTGATTGCATTATAAATTCCATTTGATGAAGTAGAAACATTAATATACCAATTTCCAGAAAGATCCCACTGAACTGGATGTCCAATGTCTCCTGATTTTTTATCAGATACTCTACTTACAATGTTTAGTGTTCCACCTTTATTATTAATTTGTATTGCACTTCCAGTAACTCCACCATTAATTGCATCATTTAGTGACTTTGCAATGCGAATTTGATTTGTTCCAATTCCAGTTGCAGATTCTTTAGTAATTGCATAATAAATCTGATCCTGCTCTAATCCATCAGGTAAATGACCATTATCAGAGACAATACGAATTGATTCACCATTTATAAAAGAGTGAGGTTGTGTTAATGTAAGAGTATAATCTGAAGTGTTAATACTATTGATGCCTACAGCACTTCTTCCAACAGCAAATGATTTCCGAGATGATGATTGAGTGGAATCATAAGGACCATATGGCATTACAACTCTAGAAGAATAAGTTGTAACAGAACCACTCTGGTAAGATTGAATATTCAATATCTCATTACTTTTTGCGCCAATAGAATATCCATCAACAATTACATTTGGTGGATTATTTTGATCTATTTGATTGTAAAGATAGAGTCTATCTGTTGTTCCTGCACCAGCAGACTTGGATGTGGTTAATCCAACATCAATAGATTCAAATTCTAGGGTAATTTCTTCTGAGTCAATTTCTTTTGGTGGAATAATATGAGTGATATATCCATAATCATCTTGAGAAAATGCATCTTTTCTAAATCCAGAAGAAACTAATGCCTTTGCACCGAAGTTGGAGTTTGAATTATTGAGTGCAATATCGCCACCATTTTCAGTTACAAAATGTTGGGCATAACCAATAGCAAAAACAGAAACTAACTGTAAGAAAGCATCATTGGTTGCTTTAATATGAAAGTTTTCATATTCTGGTTTAAATCTTGCTCTGGAATTAGTATGAAGATCAATAATAGACGTTGAATCTCTATAATTTCCTGAACTAGTATCGTATTTTACAAACGCATTATCATCTTTTTGTAGACCAATACCTGTGTATTGTGCAACAACCATTGACTTAAATCCTGTTGCTTTGTCACCATCAGCAAGTAATCCACACATTCCGTAAACAGAACGTAAAGAGCAGTTGAAAATATATGGAGATGCTGAGGTTACTGTATCAACAACAAGGTTTAAAGACGAACCAGGAACAGGTGGTAGTGGATTTGTTGGTGGATTTTGTACCTGATACGTAATTCTAGTGCTACTTGGAACAGTTGCAATTACATACTGACCATCATAACCACTTGCACCAACACCGCTAATTTGAATTGGACTATCTACACTTAATCCTTCAACTGTTTCTATTAAATCGACTGTAATTGTAGATGTAGAAGTGGCTCCATTTCCTGCACGGATACTGCTGATTCCCACAGAAGCACCTTTAGGACCTACAATACGATATTCATCAATTACTGGTTGAATATCTACAGTTCCTGCACCATAATCTGGAGAAATTTCTCTTCCAGATGAAGCACCATATGCTGCAGCAACTTTTTCATAATACATATCCAGATCAGTTCTGGTTGTAGAATACGTTAAAAAGTCGTCCTCAATTGAAACAGAGTTTACTCCATCTGCATACTCAAAACCAGAAAGTTTGTGGTGAGAAAAATTAGGAACAAATAAATTTTCTGTATAATCCTTGTAACAATTTTCATTTGGATCTGCATCCAGAATAGTAAATTGCCAGAAATAGCACCCACCAGTAACTCTAAAAATACAAGATCTTTCTATATTATTATTTTGTGGATTTGGTACATATAATGGACGAATCTTAGTCTTACGAAGATCCATACCAACAATTGAAGTTCCTCTTGGAACTATTACTCCACCATAAATTGAGTTAAGTTTATATAAATCGTTATCCGGAGTTGCAAGATCAAAATTAGAGTCAAGATCCCATTGAACAAAATCAGTAAGACCAGTAGCACCACTTCTTGCAGAATATGTGCCTGAAGCAGTTGGAATATAACCGGGACGGTTATCTACAATATGATCCCCAGGATAAAGAAGAATTGTTGTTTTATTAAATCTGTCATTATTTAAACCGCGTTGATATGAAAATCTTGCCGATTCAATCAACGCTCTTTGAAGAGTTTTAAACGGTCTTGTTAAACTATTTCCAGAATTTTCAATACTATCCGTAGAATCAAGACTATTAGGATCTACATAAAGAATTGTCCCTCTAGTGGATTTCAGAAAATTATCTAGACGACTTAATCCCATTTTATTAGTGCTTATAGTTCCGTTATGGATTATTTATCATACAACAAAACCCTCTAAAGAGGGTTCTGAAGTCACACTTTTTGGGTCACTGTAACGATTTCAGTATCGTCTTTTTTATTATACCACTTTCCTCTTTCCAAGTCAAGCGTTTCTTGAGTTCTTTATCAAAGATCATCAAATATCTGTGTTTACGACTTCTTTCTCTCCACTCACCTTCAGCACCCTTCACACTTCCCCTTGAATGCTTTGTACCATCAGCATAGTAAAAGTCTTTTTTAGGTGCTGTTAGACCGTAGTAAGTAAAATTACAATCTCTGTATATAACTCCAGAGTGGTGATTAGCATCAACGTAACTAAGAATAGCACGAACGCAGGCATCTTTTCGGAACCTCTTTATACAACGACTGACGAACCAAGAGGTAATGTTATACTCTGTTTTCTGAATATCCGGATGAACACACAATCTTGATAGTTCATAAAGTCCTTCTTGCTCATGTCTTTGTAATCCAAATGCCCCAACTGCTATTTCTGGGACGGGGATCTTAGTAAACACACAACAAGCGAGACACCCACCCACACGGAGAACATCAGTAGAGGAAGAGGAAAATAACCCGTAATTATATCCACTTTTAAAGTCCTTTGATTCGTCTTTTAGATAGTGAAAATTGTAAAGAAGATTTTTGATTTCTTCTTTACTTACTCTATCTATAAAGTACTGAGTATTTTTACTCATTCTTGTGAGGATTTCATCATATATTCTACGGTTGTTGCAACATCATTCATTGCTGCACGAAGATCTGGTTGCTGTCCAGATTCTTGTTTAAGAATAGGTCTTGAGTCGTCGGTAAGGGTCCAACGCCATTGCTGCATTTCTTTGCAGTACCAGAGATTTATCTTCATAATAATTCTATTCTTTTATCATTCTAACTTAATTTAGTAACTCTGTCCAGCCGCATATCTTTCTCTTCTATAATGTCTTCCTTTACCAACATTTTTTCCTTTGTAAGTGTCAGTTTGTGAATGGCAGTTTGGACAAATAAATCTTAAATTTTCTGGTCTATTATTTTCAGAATTTCCATCTATGTGATCTATCTCCAAAACAATTGATTTTCCATTCCATTCAGTAATATGACAGCAAGAACATTTGTATCCGTAAGTTTCTGTTAAATATCTTCTAAAAAAATCTCTTGATTTTGTTGTAGAATCTCCATTTATCCAATCAGATAATCTTTGGTTAAAATGATATGTTTTTTGACATTTAAGTGAGCAATATTTTGATGCTCCTTTCTTAACTTCATTATCACAGACTAAACAATTTTTTTCTTTTTTTCTTTTAGTGTTAAAAAATTTAGCAGAACAAGAACTACTGCAAAATTTATTTTCGTTTTTTCTTTCGTATAATATTCCTTTATTACAGTTTAAACATAATTTAGGATTTTTATAGTATTCTTCTTTAATTTTTTTAAATTTTTCTTTTGTTGTTAAACCACCTCTTTGTCCAGCATCAATAATACGCTGGAAACCTTCCTCTGTCCAGTTAGGCATAGTTCTACTCTAGATGTCTGCATTTCTATTTATATTGAAAAGGAGGGACTTCCACCCTCCACCTGAAGTTTGCAGACATCCAGGTGATATTATTTAGTTAAGCCGAAGACAGGGATCAAACCTGCGACCTGAAATTTACAAAATTCCTGCTCTATCACTGAGCTACTTCGGCATTAATCCGCAGGCATCATTTCTGGATTTTCCAGTTCAACTTCAAATAACATTGGATGACACTCTTCATCAATCAAATAGAATGATGATTTGTATAAATCCTCTGGTTCAAAGCGTCTTTCGTTGTCTGCTAGTTCTATGAGTTCCAAATCATACATAAGACTATCTGGAACATCATCAAAAGTAAAAGGAATATTTTGGATAAAATACATCAGAACAAGTTGTGTTCCTCTGTTGTACCAAACATATCTGGCATCTATTCTGTATTTCATAGAATAGTTCCTTATACTTTTGTTTATTTAGAGGTTGAACCTCAGTGCGAATATTAAATTAAAAAATTAATTGTACTAAGTCATTATGAAGTAATCTATGGCAAATAGCACAAAGAGGGACACACTTATCAATTTCTTCTTGAAGTTTTTGATAGGAACCTATTCTCATCATACCACTTATACCACCCATATCTTTTGTTAGAGGGTCAATATGGTGCAAATCCATAGCACACGGAGGATATTTAACCTTACATATAGCACAAGGTTTATCTTTTGCTTCCTCAACCATTGCTTTTCTCTTATTATGAGAGGTTTGTTTTGTTTTGGGAAGTTTGTGTTCAGAATGCCACTTGCGTTGATATTCTTTTTGTTTTTCTTTATCTTTGTAAGGCATTGGGTTCAAGTATCTAATGATATTTATAACCCAAAGTGCGAGTAGCCAGAGTCGAACTGGCACGGGCATACGCCCAACAGATTTTCGTACCACTATAGTTTTCACTACCCTTTCGGTTTGTGGTCTGGACTATACCTTCACCATACTTTTCAGTTTAGGTGCTCCCCGTCTAGTCTCTACACCTTCATCTTACGATGCTTGGCTCGGTATTGCCATTTTACAGGTTTCACCGAATTTGAGGAGTTACACTCATAAGGTTTCTCAAATGAGGCTCAATTTTCATAAGTCTGGTGTGTCTACCGATTCCACCATACTCGCATAAAAACTTACGATTTGTAAGTAATAGGATTATACTTCAAGAACTCAAAGAATGTCAACTTCATTTCTTTTTGTGACATTCCGCAGTGTTTTGCTGCTTCAGGAAGGTTCATTTTAGAATAAAACAAACCCTCATTTGCTTCTTTTACATTTTGTGGTGTAGTTTTCACCGGTTCTTCTTTCAGTGCTTTGTAGTTAATACGATAAGGGTTCATTTAAAAAAGTAATAAGGGCAATTTTTACCGGGAAAATTTTTCCCCCAAAAATGGATTTTAAAGTGGATTTGCGTATGAGAGTGTTTCTTCATCCACTGTGGCACGTACAAATTCTAGCACGTTCATAAACTCATCAACCGTATCACAGACCACTTCACGTTCTGACCCCTCATTGGAGTAAAGATACACGGTTCGTTTGATTGGATCAACGACACATCGCGTCAGGTACTCATCTTGCATTCAGTTCGTTCCGTGATTACCCATTCATAGTAGCACGGTCAGGTGCCCGTGTCAATGGGCAATGGTCAGAACGGGATGCTGTCTAAATTATCATTAAATGAATTTATATTTGATGCAGCAGCTGATTTTTTGGATTGTGTTTTCATAATCCACCATTTATCAGATTGAGACTCAACCTTTAGAGTTCTAGCACCATTTGTAACTGTGATTAATGTAGAAATTCCTGCTCGGATAGTCAAAATTTCGTTTTCTAATGTTTGAACGGCCGTCATAATTGTAACTCCACATCCAAGAGGATCATTAATAGGATAATAATAACCAATAAGTTCAGATTGTTTTTTATGAACCTCCATTGGATCAAAAACATCAGTGAATTGAGATACAGAAAGACCTATTCCTAAATCATTTCTTGGAGTTGTTGTTCCAATACCAACATAAGTAAAAACACCGACAGGTCCTGATTGATTTTCCAATGCAAGACCATCCTTTGGACTAATCCCAGTCCAGTCATTAGCACTGATTGTAAAATTTTCTAGATAAGGGCGAACAAAAGAGTATAAAGTTTCTTTCCTAACTTCTCCCTTGATACCAACGTTACATTGTGTAGTCGTTCCTAATCCAACTCCTTCTGAACCATCAATAAAGGTTTGGCAATTATAATTAAAAGTCGTCAAAGTTCCAGAAACAACTACAGATGATGCGATACTTATAATATTAGATTCTAATAAACATGCATCAAGTCTGACTGTAGCAAATCCAGCAGAAACAAAATATCCAGAAGAGACTCCTGCTACACCAGGTGATTTTGTTGCTATTCCACAATTTAAAATTAATTTATCATAATTGGAAGTCAATAGAGATACAATTTGATTCTTTTTAATATTAATCTGATCAATCCCATCAACAATCAAATTATCATATCCAACACAAGGATATAAGTATGTCGTCAAGGATGAAGTTGCAGCACCAAGTGTTGCATCTAAAGCAGAATTCGATATTGAAATATTGGTTAACTGTTCAGCATTTAATGCTTTAACATCTGATACACTTGTCATTTTAACTCACACTTGTATTATAATTTCCAGGATAATCTGAAGGAGAATCACCTTCATATTCAACGATTAATTTTTCCCCGTCTATTCTTTCAGCACATATAACATAACTACAATCAATAGGACCTCCAGAATTATTGACAACAGTTACTTTTCTTCCCCATTCTATATTTTTAACAAACAATTCTTGATAAACTCCATGAGGAGTTAAATTTACAGTGATTGTTTCGGGGTCAATAAATCCCTGCCAATATTCGGGTAATTCAATAGTATTATTGTTGACTAATCTACCCCTATGGTAAACAGCATTTTCAGGACCTTCAAGACAACTATGCCTTAATCGATATCCTTTTTTCGTAGGATGTTGAACATCAAAGTGTTTCCAACCTTGAACATTAATGTCTCCAACAAACTGAGTTGCTTTAACCAAATCAGCTTTTACCATTCCAGTAACGATAAGATTTTCAACTAGAACACTAACCTTCTTAATAGGTCCGTAACTAGCTTCTAAAGTTACATCTTTCGTGTCAGATCCTTTTAAATGAAAATAGACATAATCTGCAGGAGATGATGTCGTATTTGCAAGAACCATTGAAACATCATTAAGAGTAAAAGAACCATCAAAAGGATCTAATGCAAAATCATCATTATCTCTAAATTCAATTGGAGTTCCTGGTCCAGTAAAAGTTCCATATTGCTGAAATGTAAATGCCATTATTCTTCAATCTCCGTAATTAATCTAGGTACATCTTTTCTTGTGCCAAAAACATGATAAAAACAATGAATTGGAATTCCAGGTTTTGCTTGAAGATAAACTTTATTATCGCCTATTCTCTTTACAATAATATCCTGATGAGCTCCAATTGGTGTAATTGATACACTGATAGAATCTTCATGAACTAAATTAGACCAATATTCTGGAAGTTCTATTTCAGAGTTATTTAACAACTTTCCACGAACATAAACTCCATTTTCAGGACCTTCAAGGCACGTATGAACTAATTTTTTTCCTGGTTTTGTTGGATGGTTAATTACAAAGTTTTTAATCGTCGCTTGAAGAACTTTTGTTCTTACAACCTTTGCTTCAATATAAGTTGATTTAAGTAGCAAATCAACTCTTACAAAACTCTGAAACCTTGAATACAACCTACACCATAAAGAATATAATGGTGAGGTTTTCGCATCAGGATTAGTCAATGGGCCAATCATTAAGGTTGCTTTACAAGAATTATGTGCTCCTGCTTGTCCAGTTTGAAATGGTCCCTCTACATATGCAGAACCATTAATTTTGGATGGACCCAATCCAAGTGCTTTTGGAACTCCAGCACCAACAACCATTTGACCACCACTAGCTACATCGTCCATTAAAAATGCCATTTGTTTTCTCCTTATTTGTTGTTTTTCTTTTGAATATTTCTTCCACCAACCTTAGAATCTTTGTTTGCTACAGCATCAGTAACTCCACGAATCATTGGCGCATATACTTTCATAACACTATTGGCAACGATTTCAGCCGTTCCTGGACTTGCTAATTTATATGCAGTCTTAGCATTTATAAGAACTTTATTATCTGCATCAAGTTCAATATTTTCACTTGCTTTTATTCTAACATTACCTTTAGATCCTCCTTCCCCAACAGCAATTAATTCAATATCAGTTCCTTGAAGTCTTATTTTCCCATTTGATGCAATAATAGCAATATTGCCATTGTGAGCGTGAATAAAAAGACTTTCCGGTTCTTCTTCTTTATCTATTCCAGCATCTATAGAAATTCTACCAGGAGCAGTAATTTGCGTACATGCTTTTCTTGGACCATCTTTATCAAGAATAATAGAATGTCTACCATCACTCGCTTGAAGCATTACATCAGCAGTAGTTTCACCTTGCTTATGAATGTGTCCAAAACTTATTGATCCATGATCATTACCATATCTAAGAGCAGTATAATTTTGTTTGGCAGTGTTATTTTTTGAAACATTGCCCTCAAGAAGTTCTTCTCTTC
>Ga0075473_10000180_pt1 | contig 25702 bp, 22 predicted proteins | sample DEB19_08_DNA_FD_76340 | JGI IMG/M metagenome (GOLD analysis project Ga0075473, IMG submission 76340) | Aqueous microbial communities from the Delaware River and Bay under freshwater to marine salinity gradient to study organic matter... | ecosystem: Environmental > Aquatic > Marine > Coastal ... | reverse complement strand
CCCTGTGGCCCAGTAACGCCCTGGATTCCTTGAGGGCCTAAAGGACCGGTTTCACCCTGTGGCCCAGTAACGCCCTGGATTCCTTGAGGGCCTAGAGGGCCGGTAGCCCCAGTAACACCTTGTGGACCAGTGGCTCCGGTATCACCTTGAATTCCTTGCGGCCCAGTAACACCCTGGATTCCTTGAGGACCTTGAGGGCCAGTAGCCCCGGTATCACCCTGCGGACCAGTGGCTCCGGCATCACCTTGAGGACCTTGAGGACCTGTAGCTCCAGTATCACCTTGAGGACCTTGCGGGCCTGTAGCTCCAGTATCACCTTGAGGACCTTGCGGACCAGTGGCTCCAGTATCTCCAGTAGGCCCAGCAATGCCAGGGTCTCCCTGGTCGCCTTGAGGGCCATCGGCACCAAATAAAACCCATGAAACTGTCACCTCTTCTCCAGTGTTAAACAAATAATTAGGAGAAGAACTCGAAATAGGCGTTAAGCCTACCTGCCAATAACTTGTAAAAAAGCCAACTGAACCTACCTCGTAGATACCAAATGTGTAATTATTTGCAGTGCTAGTTAATTGTAAATACGCTTTAAGCGGGTTTGCGCCAACATATGCATCTAATGCAGTAAACCAATTGTCAAGGTCTGCTCCAGTATCATCGTATCTATTAAATCTTCCTGTAGCTGCTAGGGCAGGGTCTAATGTAACAACACCTGCGCCATTCCTTACAGTAATTTGCCCAGTAGAGCCTGGTGTAAGTTGAGTATTTAAAGAAGACCATCTTCTGCTATTTGCGCCATCTATACCTTGTGGACCTGTTAGACCTTGAGTGCCTTGTGGACCTGTTGGGCCAGTTTCACCTTGTGGACCTGTTAGGCCGGTTTCACCTTGTGGACCTGTTGCTCCAGTAGCTCCAGTAGCTCCGGTATTACCTTGTGGACCTAAGAAACCTTGAGGGCCTGTTGCTCCAGTAGAACCGGTAACGCCTTGAATTCCTTGCGCACCAGTAGCTCCAGTAGCTCCAGTAGCTCCAGTAGCTCCTTGGATTCCTTGCGGACCAGTGGCTCCAGTATCACCTTGAATTCCTTGTGGACCTACCGGGCCAGTTTCACCCTGTGGGCCTGTTAACCCAGTAGCACCTGTAGCACCAGTAACACCTTGGATTCCTTGCGGGCCTGTAGCTCCTGTTCTTCCAGTAGCACCTGTAGCACCTGTAGCACCAGTAACACCTTGGATTCCTTGCGGACCTGTAGCTCCTGTTCTTCCAGTAGCTCCGGTAGCTCCGGTAGCACCTGTAGCGCCAGTAACACCTTGGATTCCTTGCGGACCTGTAGCTCCTGTAGGCCCTGTGAGACCTACATTAGTGTAAGATATAGCGGCAAAAGTTCCATTTGATGGAGTGCTTCCGCCAGCAACAATAGCGCTTACGCCAAACACTGTGTATGAACCAAAATCGGTTCTTGATAAGACTTGAAAAATGCCAAAAGTAGAAGAGTCTTCTAAAACCGATATTTGTATAATGTCTCTTGAAGTAATACCGCCCACCCAGCCGCTTGCATTTCCATTTGTTGCAAGAATGCCTGAATAACCAAGATAAGAAGTTTCGTCAATTGTAATGGTAGTAACTAGAGATAATGTGGAATTATCCACATCCCATGAGCCTGTAGTTCCCGCCGAGTTTCTAGAATAAACTAATGAGTTTGAAGATAAAGGACCCGTTGCTCCAGTTGGACCAGCATCTCCAGTAGCTCCGGTTGGACCAACATCTCCAGTAGCTCCAGTTGGGCCAGTATCTCCAGTAGCTCCAGTTGGACCAACATCTCCAGTAGCTCCAGTTGGGCCAGTAGCTCCAGTAGCTCCAGTTGGACCAGCATCTCCAGTAGCTCCAGTTGGACCAGCATCTCCAGTAGCTCCGGTAGCTCCAGTTGGACCAGCGTCTCCGGTAGCTCCAGTAGCTCCAGTTGGACCAGCGTCTCCAGTAGCTCCGGTAGCTCCAGTTGGACCAGCGTCTCCCGTAGCTCCAGTTGGACCTATCGGCGCTTCCATCTTAACTATGCTAAACGTACATGTATTAGATAAAACACTAATTGAAGTGCTTCCGTTATTTAACACGGCTAGCTGCATAAAGCTATTGCCACCAGTACCCGTAACTGCTTCAAGAACTCCGCTAACAGTGACTGTACCTCGAAGAGGTTTATTCGTAGGCATTTCCCACTCAATTGTTCCGTCCCACGCAATCTCAGCATTCCAAGGTCCAAAGATATTATCTGAGGTGTACAGTTGAGTTGTTACTTGCGAATAATCACCGCTGCCTGTAAGTTCAACAGCTACTTTATATGTAATGAAATATCTTCCATCATCAGTTATATTAAAGATAGTTGTAGTTCCAGGCACAGGTATTACATTGTACTCTGGATACGTAACAGACAATCTTGAGTTGTCAAATTCAACATAGTCCGCTCCTACCGCTGGAATGGTTTTTGCGCCACTTGCATAGTAATCTAAAACTGGTATAGGCGCAGGGTTTCCTGGCGCACCAGTGGCTCCAGTAGCACCTATGGGACCAGTATCACCTGTTGGCCCTTGAGGACCAACATCAGTTACCCATTGATAGCTAACTCCATCGTAGACGTAAAAGTATAGATAGCCTGTGCTGTCATCATACCAAAAAGACCCTACGGTAATAGTACCTGTAGGAGCAACGCTTTGATAATAGAACGGGTACGGACCAGTGTTTCCAGTTGCACCAGTTGGTCCGGTATCACCAGTATCACCTTTTGCGCCAGTTGCACCAGTGGGACCTACAGCACCTACAGGACCTACAGCACCAGTGGGACCTACAGCACCTGTTGGTCCAGCTGGTCCGAAAGGTCCTAATGGCCCAGCGGGTCCTATTGGCCCAGTGACTCCAGTTGGCCCAGTGACTCCAGTTGGGCCAGTTGGGCCAGCATCCCCAGAAGGGCCAGTTGCGCCAGTTGGTCCACTACCACCGGCAGGCCCTACTGCGCCTCCGCCAAGGCCGTATATTTTTACGACATCGCCGCTAAGAAGTGAAGTTGCTAAATCTGAGCTGTAGTGATTTCGAAGTACCTGATATAGGGAGTGATTAAGACTGTCCAACAAGAATTGATTGCTCATATAGGAAGAGTCCGTTGTATACACATCTCGCTGAACTCGATAGTTGTGAACCATCGTTTTAGGGTCACGCTTATCTAAGTCAAAAGTTTGCCACAAATCGCTCCAGCTCCAAGGTCTTAATTGGTTTACTGATAAGGCTGTATAGCTTGGTGGTATGTACACCAAACCTAGAAAAAGACATCCATCTGGTATAATGTTCCATGTAGGATCTGTGTCCCACAGCAAGTGGTCAGCTACATCACCTATTTGAAAAATACCTTCTACCTGTGGAAACGTAACTGGGTTACTAAGTTGAACTTGTCCAGCACCAGGGTACCCAATGATGGTAGTTCCGTCTGGGACGCCTGACCCAAATACCAGTTCGCCTAATGCAGGTGTTGGGTACACATTTGACAAAGTGTCGCTTCCTATAGTTGAGTCTCCTTGAAAAGCATAGTTGATTCCAGCTTCGGAACTGATTGCGTATGTTGCTCCTGTAGTGGAAGTAGTAGGTGCTATAGATACGTCAATATCCGTAACGATACCACTTGGTGCGTTAACGCTAACAATCACAGTCCCTGCGACAATTCCAGGTCCAATTAAAGGAGCTCCTATTGGAAAGGCTGATGAGCCAAATCCTTGTAATGGGTCTACTAGTATATTAAAACCAGCGCCTACGTAGCTTCCTACAAATGTAATAGCTCTACCGCGGTTATACAAAGGACCTTGTATTGCAATAACTTCTCCTGAGTATTCAGTACCTACTCCAGCAGGCACAAGAGAAAGAGGCGCCGGTGAAAGAGGTGAAGATGGGCGTAAGCAGATGATATCTATGCGCGCTTGTGCTGGGTTAACATTTGGCGATAACTGTACATCACCATTAATGCCAGCGGCTTCATGGTAGTAGTTTCTACCATTAATACGGCCTGCTCCGCTTTCAACGCTTACCCATAAAGGGCTTCCTCCAAGAATTCCAGCGACTGCGGGATTGACTACTCTAAGGCCGCTAAGTACAGCGTCTTTGGTATTGAGTTCTATAACCTCTGTACCATCTTGTGTGTAGAGTTTCCCTTTATCAAAGTCTACAATCTCTTCACCCCGGTATATTGTTCTGGAATCAAAATCACCTGGGTTATCAATGTGGTTTGTTCCTTTAGGCGCAGCTTTAGGTCTACTCCAACTCTGTGTAACAGAATTAAAGTACTTGGATATCCTGCGGACGAATGAGGTTATCAAGTTTGTAGTTGGCATCTATAATCTACTGTCTTTTTTCATATCACGTAGCATCGCAGCATACTCGTAGTTTTCTTGCTCAATGGCTTTTTTCAACTCGTCCTCAATAGACTCATCGCTGCAAGTGCTTTCAAAGTGAAAGTCAGCCACTCGAAAGATAACACGTATGTCACCAACCAAAGAGCTTTCGTTCTCCCAGAAGACTATCCAGTTTCCGTATGAAATGTAACCTAACCCTTCATTTCTTACGTGAAGAAGAAGGCTACGAAGCTCATCTTTCAACTCAGCTACAGTTGGAACTCTACGAACAGTTTCCTTATCAAAAGAAAACTCCCAATGAATTCCAAGCTTTTTGTGGTAGCTTTTAATCTTCCTCCAATCGATAGCGCGTAAAACGCTCTCAATTGCTTTGTCTGCACTATTCATCCTTGTGCAATTATTTTCTTTATATATCAAAAGGGGAAACCCAAGTAATACTCTTAGACGATGTTGGGCTTGATTGCAGGTGCTAAACCTAGTAATTCTCCAGGCGCTCCCATGCTGATAACTTCTGCAATCGCGTAATAGTACACGGCGCCTGCTATCATGGAGGTTATTGGCAGTTTGACGGTATCGCCCTGCAAAGTAGTAAACACAAAGGGCGCAGTTGGCGTTGATTGAACATGGAACCCTATTATAGGTGAGTCCGAGTAAGAAGGACGGTCTCCGTCAAAAAGCATAAACTCAAAAGTACCGCTTTCAGTAGATGTTATAGCTCCAGTAGTTACTAGAGGTGCAGCTGACCCTACAGGGATTCTTGGAGAACCTGTTACAGGGTCCTTAAAGCCAGTGCCTATCACAGTAGGTGTTCCTCCAGCACCGGAAATGCTAGTAATTGCGTTAAATACAGGACCGTTAATCACGGTTATATCAGTTGCACCGGATGTTACCGTGCCACGAAAACGTAAAACTGTGTTAGTGTTTGGGTTGTAATTAACGCCTGCTCGTAATTTGTATACTCTGTTTATTGTAAAAGACATCTTTATTGGATTTTTTCTATATATCAACAGTGTACATTGTTGCTATACAAGAGTTTGGTACATAGAGTACAAAACTTCTTCGATAGAAGTGCTTGTTGATTCTAAATCAAAGTTAGAGCGTGACATTTCGGTGGAAGAGAACTCTGAGCCATCAATTAATAGCAAAGACATTTTTATCGTATCCCACACATCAAATGAAGTACCATCTTGTAATGTATCATCATAAGAAGATTGATACACTTCCAGCAGCCTGTTTTGTAAAAGAGATGGGCTTAGTTGTAAGACGGATTCATTCGAAATTTCGTAGGAATTTCTTTGCGAATTTCTCTGTAATTCTAGAGACAGGTAATACCATTGATTCATAAGGCTTCTATGTATTTAGTGTTATGACGCTAAGAACGCCTCTTCTTGTGCCACCATTGCCAGAGCTGACGTTTAATGATGATGTTCCTATACGATTCACGTATTGTACACGAACATCGATTGTGTGCGAGCCTGGTGATAACTGCACAGAATGCTGTAAATTGCAATTTACTTGCGTTTGATTACCGGAAGCGATACCTGATATGCCTGGCCCGACTACAACTGTTCGATATCCACCTTCTGCTATAATGCCATCAACAAAAATTCCTACGTTAGCTATTACAGCATTAGTGGTTGCTGATGTTGCTAACGATAGCCCTAACGAAGCATGTATTACTTGATACGAACTTCCTGAGAAAGATAAAGTTTGTGTTAGACCTGTTATAGTAGTGTATGTGGTATCTGTAGTTGTTATGCTTAGCGTCCCGGAGCCAAGAACTGTGTCAACGGTTTGCCCTGTAGTACCAGTATCGCCTTGAGGACCCTGAGGACCAGTAGCTCCCGTATCGCCTTGAGGACCAGTAGCTCCCGTATCGCCTTGAGGACCCTGAGGACCAGTAGCTCCCGTATCGCCTTGAGGACCAGTAGCTCCCGTATCGCCTTGAGGACCCTGAGGACCAGTAGTAATTGGAACAAAAATAATGTCTTCATCAGCCGAGAAAGAGTAGCCTCCACTTACATAAGTTACAGGAATCTCCCAGTAAAAATCAGGGCTTGTTCCATATTGTATAGGCGCACCATTAACTATCCACTCTTGATAGTAGTTTGAAATCGCGGCATCTTGTATATAGATTGTATTGCCGCTTGCTATGTTTGCAAGAAACAAATCAATGTCAATCCCATTAGATGCTATCATATTGACGGTAATGATAGTTGAGCTAATCTGTGTAGGGTTATTCCATGAGATAAACCCTCTTCCAGGGTCGCCTGTATTTACTGTTGTATTTGCCTTGTAGTTAAAAAAGGAGCTAGAACTACCAGGTACGCCTTGTGGGCCAGTTGCTCCAGTTGCTCCAGTTGCTCCAGTTGCTCCTACAGCACCGGTTGCTCCAGTTGCTCCAGTAAGCCCAAAGTATTCTTGCGAAATTCTGGCAAGTTTCTCGCCAGTAACTCCTCCTACAAGTATAAAATTGCCCGTCCCTAGTGTAAATATCTCAGGCAGGTCATATATAGTCTTATTTACAAAAGGTCCGGTCATAGCGTCAAGTATGTATTTTCATCTATCATGAAGACTGCTCCTTCATTGGTGCCTATTTTCAGATAGCCTTGAGTTGCATCCTCATACAGGTTTTCAAGTCCCCATAGTCCAACTGCCTGCCATTTAGCCTCGCTTAGTGTTGGTGCTATTCCAGTAAATCCGCCAACGCAAACCAGCGCCCAGTCTTCTGCTGTGGTTTCTCCATCAGGGACTATTGGTATTGTACTTATCACAGCGCCGAAAGCTTCTTCGAGTACGCTGAAAGCTTTTTCTAGATACTCCCCATCGCGCATAAAATCTACAAGTTGGTCAACTTGTACTTTGATAACACTCTCTGGAGTTTGCCAGTCTAGCACGTAGAGGTACTCATAGTAGATGTCTGGCGGCGTAGGGTTTTTATAGTATGACTCACCATACTCGCCCCACTGCACACGGTAAGCACCGCCTGCAAGAGCAACACCTTCATCAATCTGTGTTTTAGTATACATTAGCTAGCTACCATAATTTTAATTGGCAGGTCGTACTGATGTGGATTGCGTAGCCATAAAGTTTCAATGTACAGATAGTCTTGGTCAAGAACATCCTGTGCAGTTGTATGTAGGTGAAAGTCTCCCATCTTTCTCCACTTAACATTGTCAGGGGAGTACACGTGAGAAAGACTTTGAGATGGCGTAGGTAGTGGTAGGTCTCCTACTGGAGTATCAAGTTCTATAAGATATCCTTCTATGTTTGTGATAAATCCACGCAGTAAGGGGTTACCACTTGCGGATAACAAATCACCTTCTTTAAAATGGTAGCCTAAATGGTCAACACTGCTTGCATCCCAAGTAAATTGGCTACCAAATGGAGAGACGTTAAGAACTGCGGTACCGGTAATAGGCGTTTGTGGGTTATTGACCATGTAGTATTGGTCGTCGTACGCGTATTCAATCCACTTTTTGTTGGACTTCATATCCCCTGAAGAATCTATACAACCACAGTTATTGTACACTGTAGTCTTGTAATAATCAGGATAGATCATCATGAGTTTTACTCTTGGCCTATCGTATTTTTGATATGGAGTTACCAGGTTGCCTGGATGCTTGTAAGGGAAAGGCCAGTAGCCTCCAAATCCGTTTAAGTCAAAGGAGAACTCGTGTCTGTATTTTACGCCTTTAGTGCGAGCCTTGGCTGTTATTGTACCAGTAGGTCCATCAAAAGATGCTGCACTAATAATCATTAAGTCTTTGATTTGCGCAGAGTTGGCAATGGCAAATTCTAAAGCTTTTTTGAAAGTAGGGTACGCAGGGTTTACATTAATAGTGATAGCTTCAATAAGAACATTTGAAGCGTCATACAAAGCGTAAGTATGTTGTGTTCCTAAGCCACAAAAGTTTGCGTTTGCCACAAACTGGTATTCCTCATTAAGGGGCCAAGAAACTCCTAAAGATGAAACGTCAATGCGTTTGGTTTCGCCTGCTTTGAGGGTCATTGACCTCTCCTCGTAGTTAGCTACTGGAACAAAAAGTTCCTGCAAGTCTACCGCAAGTTGCGTAGTAATGCCTTTGACAATACCTGCCTTTTTGCACTCAGTTAGCCTAAAGGCAAGAATGCTGTAATCAGGTGGACATTTAATAGGTGGTTTAATTGACATTTCACGTGAGTGTTCTTTTAGTTAACGCCTGGAACTATTTGCGGATTGCTTGAACCTCCATCGTTCTTGGGTTCTATTCTGGATTTTTCTTTGTACTTTTCGATGTCATCCTCGGTAAGTTCAGTGCGAGCTTCCTCTACATCAGTAAGGACTTGTCTTTTTTGATCCTCGGTATATAGTTCCCCTTCGGCGTAGTCTTCATAGTCATCCTCGGCGTACTCTTCACGGTACTTTGAATTTGCTAATGCCGTTGGTTCGTCTGCAATTTCTTCAGCTGTTGCTTCAGGATAAACTCCTTCGTCGCGCATTTTTTGTACGTGCTTCCATACTCTCTTGGCATCCTCGTTCCAATCTTTAGGAGTTTCCTCTATAGTTGCCGCAGCATCCTCTTCTGGCTTAATGTAATCAACCAGGGATTTGATAAATCCTAAAGCAACTAACGGAAGAACCGCTCCACTTACAAGTGAAAGTATTCTTTTTTGTGTAATAGGTTCAGCGTCTACCAGACCAAAAAGTTCTACCCAACTTTGATAGTCTTCCAGGTTTGTGTACGCGTAGTATGTATTACCCATCATCTGCATTCCAGTTAGTGTAATAAAGAGAGCCCATACAAGAGTTTTGTTCATCTTCTTTAAGGCGATTAGAGAAGCCAGGGATGCGGCTGCTCCAATTTCAAAGGCAATGGCTAGTGATACTGCTAACCAATCAGGGTTGGATAGACGAAAAAAGTCTATCACGTGTATAGTTGAAATAACGCTAACTATTGCATAAAGCGAGACGAATGTACCAATGATGAAGTATTTTAGCCTCTTTTGATTCATTTTACTTTTCTAATTTTTTCAGCTCCGCATCAATAGCAGTTTGCCTTTGCACGTCTAGCATCTTACGGTCAGTAGACTGTATCATACGCTTCTCTGCCTTTAGACCCTCTATTTGCAAATCTTTGCGAGTGGCCACATCATTCTTAAGAGAATCCACCTCTTTAGTTAATGCATCGATACGTTTGTTAGTTCCCACGTTAGGGTTTCCGCACGTGTTGAAGAACACAAGAAGCAACATCACCAAGGCTATCTTGGTGAAGTGCTTATTTATGAAGTCGTTAAACTTATTCATTGGTTTTTAGTTTTTTGCAGTCTCAGATTGCATTTCAAATTCCATCTCAGCCTGTATCTCTTTTAGGATATCGTCTTCATTTTCAATGTCCACGCCAGAGTCAATAGCAGATTCAAGAGTTCCACGGTCACGAACAAGTTGGTCAATTTCCTGACGTTCTTGTTTTGAACGGCCTAATGCATCAGATACTGGTTTTAGCAGTGCGATAAAAGCTTCAGCGTTAAGAGTTCCAGTACCTTCAACCTTAGTTAGAAAGTAATACACGGCCTCAAGAGCTAAAGATGGTAGTAAAAGCTCAGACGTCTTTTTAGTCTTTACAGATTTTACTGCCTCCTCTACCTGCTTTAGAGATTCTACAATACCTAAAGCCTCTGTGAATTTCCACTGAGCATCATCCTTCAAAAAGGTGATAAGTTTTTCGCCAATACTTTCTTTTCCTTCTACCACATAGCGTTTTCCTTCTAACGCTTTTTCCTTGTTCTCGATTTTACGGTCAAGGAATTCTACCATTTGTTGACGCTTCTTGTTCAACTCTACAATCTGCTCTTTTTTAGAGACAATTTCAATTGTGCTTTCTTGTTTTTCCATAGTTTTTTTGTTTACTCTTTATATATTCACATCAAAAGATTAAGTTCCACAACCAAGAGAGCCCTTGGTACGTATAAGTGTCAAGTTTTGTAAGAAAAAATACCAGCCAGAATACGATGAACCAGAAAACTTTCCACGTAGTAAGCGTTTCAAAGATAGGAACGTATACTACCAGTAGAGAGTCTGACCCTTCAATTTCTTCGTATGCCACTGTGACGTATTGTCCCAGGCCTAATTTATCCAGGTACAAGTTCATCGGCTTAATGCGCTCGGCATACTTAAGCTTTAGCACTTCAGATGTATCACCTTTGTCCGAAGGCAACTGTGGATTCATCACTGTATAAATGCGCCCTACCCAATCAGCTCTTAAGTTAAACTGTTCCCAGTCAGCGGTGTTGCGATGTTCACGAATAATCTGCTTGACGTAGCGCCAATTGCGCAGTTCATACCAGATTTCTTTGATTGCAATAAAGGGACGGGCTAACCATTTCATATGATTTCTTGGTACTGTTTAAGCAACGCTGGAGCTTTCTTGGCAATTTCGCCTCGAATGATGCGACGTGCCTTATGTATGCGCGTGCGAACTGTGTTGATTTTCATGCCAAGCTCCTCGGCAATTTCTTCATACTTTTTCTTTTCGACTTCACGAAGAGTTAAGACAGATTTGTAGCAATCAGGAAGAGCGTAAATCTCGTCTAAGACCATGCCGTGTAGCATTTCCATTGGGTTTTCATCTTCGTCAAACCCTGCTTCAACATAGCCGGCTTTTGCTGCCATGTTGATTCCTTTTTCTTCCATCGCCTCGTAAGAGTATGTTTTACGTTTAGCGCGGAAAAAGAGCAATGCCTCATTACGTGCAATGCGATAGACCCATGTACTAAAATTCCAGTATGGGTCGTACTGGTGGATTTTACTCCAGACTTTTGAAAATGTAGTTGCAATAACTTCTTCACGGTCGTCCCAACTTGGAATCATGTCCTTAAGGTAGACGCTAATACCCGGTTTAAGACGGTGGTACAAACGTGTGAAGTCAGATTCGCTTCGGCTCTCGTGGAAGCGTAATGCCATTTCTTGTAGTGAAAGATTTTCCTGCATAGATAAATGTGTATAAAAAGGTTTTGTTTTATTTAAGATAAAAATAACCAAAATAGTTTAATCTGTAAACTATTTAGCCTAAAAGTTATTAACAATTTTATCTTAGATATTAACCTCTTCTTTCACATTTGCAGTATCTTCTTCAACAGTAGTTCTTTCTTCCGCGTTTGCCTCCAACTCAGATACATGATTAGGAAGACCCTGGAAGAACTCAGCAACTTGCGAGTATGGTAGTTCACCCATAAACTGGATAATGCTGTTAAGCTCTTGCTCGCTGTAAGCAAAGCCTTCACGATTTACCAGGTTCATGTAAGGGAACACTGTTGAAAATTTTAAAGTGCTTAAGATTTCTGTGACAACCGTTTTGAAGGCTGGCGTAACTGTGTAGTTTTTCATATTGATTGCTTATTTATGCTTTATATAACATCATTGTAAAAAAGTTCTCATTTTATGAAACTTTTGCGGAAAAAAATTTATCTTTATGCGGCAATGGCATGTGCTGAGAAACTATGTTGTATATGTCCACTATTGAGTATGATGGAACGTTAATAACAGCATCATAGTCTGTGTAGGTTTCAAAATCTAAGCGGTCAGCTTCAATTCTGCGATCTACACTATCAGCGTTTCCTCCACGTCTTTCCATGCGAGCTCTACGCGTTTCCTCATCAATATCAAAGTAGATGACAATAGATTCTTTTCGGTCGGGAATTGACAAATGGGATAGCCCGGCAGGGGTCATAATGAAAACTGAGTTGGCTTCCTCCATTTGTGTTTTGCTAGTCCCATAGTACCATCCGTTAAACATTACATATTCGTACCATAAGTTTTGTGAAATCATTTCCTCGAAAGTAGTCTTTTCAACAAAGTAATAATCTACACCGTGTTCCTCGCCATCTCTTGGCGGACGAGTTGTATAGGATACTTGGTACTTCATCCCAAGCCATTGTTGGCAGATTTTTCTTGCGTGGTCTTTGCCTGCCGCAGACTTTCCTACAAGTATTACTCGTTTCTTCATTAAGACTTTAATTTTTTGATAGTGCTTAAAAGTATTTCATACGTTGCGTAAACACAAACAGCTTCAATCCAGTTGAGTGGTAACGCACCTATACGTTGTATAATAGCTAATTGCGCTCCGTAAAAAACACTCCCAAATGCTAGTGAGCGCACGGCACCTGCCATAAAGGCTATTACAGAGTCAGCAATTTCGTTTGACAGCTGGTTGGTCTTTTCCTCGTTAGAGATATTTTTGAGCTTAGCTTTAAGCTCAGCAGTTTTCATTGCATCGTTCATATCTATGTTTTAGTGTTATATACCTACCTATGTAATAAGTTCCAACGAGAGTGCATAAAAAATGGGTATATAGTTAACCATATACCCTGTATTAAAGTTTCTTAGATGTCACTATTTATCACCTGAATCATCTTCTTCTTTCCTTTCGTAATCGTGATTAGTTAAGTCTTTGTTTACACTTTTGATTCCTGGCTTAAAGTAAACCGTTTGGTCATTAAAACCCGCGCTTACCAAACCATAACCTTTGTCTCCATCAGGTATCTTTACTATCTGAGTCGGTGGTGTGTAGTTATTAGTGCTTGCATCGCTTTTTTCAAAGCGGTCAAACTTGGGTGTTCTCTTCTTAATCTTGCTCATATGACTTTCCTTCTTTGCGTGATGTTTTAGAAATCTCATGAGCAGCTACTAACTGTTCACGAGTATCGTTTAGGTTGTTCTTCTCTACTTCAATCTTTAAGAGTTTTATGTCAACCTCCAGAATGCGTGCTTCAAAATCCTGCTTATACTTTACGTGATGTTTACGTTTAGCCTCAAGGTCTGCGATCTGCGCCAAGAGTTTGGCGTTAGATTCTACCTTAGATGAGGCAGCTGCTTGCTCTTCCTCATTAGCGCTAAAACGATTAGTTTCCCAATCACTAAACTTTCTAAACTTTTCCATGTAGTATATATCTTTAAAGCTTTTACCTTTGATTCAACTCGGTAATGCTACCATTTACAGTAATGCTGCTAACAGTAAGATTAGAGAGAGCATTCTTAATAGCGTTGGCTATTTCCGTTGCGCTTCCTTTATCGCCATCACCACCTTTACCTGTAATTGGATTTGGCTTGTTAGTAACGTTTTCATCTGCTTTTTCCATTGCATTTTTCTTCTGGCTTTCAGTTTGGTTATCATCCTTCGGTGAAATCTCAGGATCACCTCCACCATAGATAGTAGCGGCTAAATCACGCATAGCAGTAAGCTGCGTCTGAATGGTGCTAAAGTCAGTTTCTGCTACTTTAACAATTGCGTCAGTCCATTCTTTGTATGCACGAATACCATCCGGTGTCATCACCTTAAAGTTTTTACCAAACTCGCCCATTGCCTTAGCCATACGTTCGAATGATTTCACAAACTTCTCGTACGGAGTAGCAATAGCAGCTAGCCTTTCTGTGATGGCCGTGAACTTATCATATTTCACAACCAATGCAGGTTGAAGTGTGATGTTCATCATTAAATAGCGTGTTGCAAGGGTTCCTAACTGCGTTAGATGCTTATCCATCTGTTGAAGAGCCATAGCAAAAAGTATAATCTCTCCTGGGTTTGCAATACGCCTTACTATATCGTCGGTAAAGACCTTAACGGATTCCGCAACAGGTTTGAAACGCCCAGGGTCATTAAAGATTCCTATCGTAGCGCCTACCACACCTGCATAGCTGTTAAGCCAAGTTCTCATTCCTGTTGTGGTTGTAGTTAAGCCTTCCCAACCTGCGTCGTAAGCGAAAGATGTTCCGTTATTGGTTTTTGCGTTCCACGTTGCGTGATAAACAGCGCCATCAATGTCAATCATGCTTTTCACAACTTTGAACAGCAGAACGTCTAAAACCGATAGCCCAAACATCCCTTTCACCGGGTCCACTCCGCTAGCAGAATCAATAAGCTTTTTCATTGAAGGCGCGGCTTTAGCAAACTCAGGAATCCATGTGTTGAGACCCTTAGTAGATTCAAGCAAGTTGTCCCATCCATAATCATAAGTAAACTCCTCACCGTTATTGCTCCAAGCCGTGTATGTGCCCTGATATACCATACCATCGGCATCGATAATAGCCGCCACGGAAACTCTAAATAGTTTTGCAATATTGTTAACCGCGTTGGTCATTTGCGTTTCCGTAAGCTTGGTGATTTTGCCAGGCTGCAGTTTACTAATTCCAGTCTTAGGGTCTTTGAAGACTTCATTTTCAACAAACTCTAGATTGGCAAATGCTCTAACTCCATCAGCCATTAATCTGATGCTTGTTCCCAGAGTTCCTAAGGATTCAATACCTTTTTCAATAACGTTCTTTGAGTCAGAAAGTCCTAATGCCACAAAGGGTCCGCTGGCTATATTACCTGCGGTCATAATTACACCCCACTCAGCAATCGGTCCAATAAGAGATTTGATTACATGAGCAATATTTGATGCAGATTCTTTAAAATCTGCTGGAGTAAGTTTCTTTTTAGCCGACGGTCGGAGTTCCTTCATCCCAGTCTTTGGATTGAGTTGCGCTTCATACTCCCAATATGCCATGGTGGCCCAGTCCCTGACGCCCTGCGCTAAACTTGCTAGGCTGCCTCCAAGAGTTCCAATAGCATCAATACCCTTTTCAATTGGGTTCTTCCCTAAACCAAGACCTACCATTAGTCCACCAACAGGATTGGCCATAGCAGCAGCGTCCCCTAAAGCCATTAAGGCACCAAAAGCTGCTAATGGTGCAACCATTGCCATAATTACATGTGCAATGTTATTAGCTGCGCTTTTAATTTCAGTACTATTCAGTTTTCTCTTTTTTGAAGGGCGCAAATCCTTCATTTTGGTTTCTGGGTTATATTGTAGCTCGTATTCCCAATATGACATGGTAGCCCATGCTTGTACGCCATCCGCTAATTTTGCGAGATTTTGACCAAGCGTGCCTAACATAATAATACCCATCATAGTACCAAACGGTGTAAGACCTGGGTATCTAACACTTTCACCAGACATTCCTCCACTAAATAGCATACCAAACTCAGAAAGTGGGAATACCATTGCCGTAATCATATAGGCTGCGTTATCAGCCGCAACCTGTACATCATCACGAGTAAGCTTAACTTTCTTTTTAGGCTCTAGCTTTTTAGTACTTTCATCCCACTCATACTCGGTATATGTCATATTTGCTAACGCCTGAATACCAGTAGCGAGAGAGGCTAGGTTGTTGCCCATGAACATAGTAGCCATGATTCCAAGCTGCACATAGAACCAATTACCATCTCGCGCAAGGTCAGCAAACGCATTACCGACTTCAAAAAGCATATATCTTAGTCCTGCAGAGTCTTCTGCAGTCCATTTAGTTGCCTTAAAGATTGCCAAGCCAATTGATATTGGAATTAATGCAGCACCAGCAATAACCATTGCAGCAGAGCCCATAACTACCATCGCAACATAGACTAGGAGGTCTGCCATTGCAGCCGCTAGCCCCATTCCCATAAACCCAAATTCTGGCGCGCTCGACCTACCGGCCATAGCCCACCCAAGAGCAGGTAAAAGTGTTTGCAAAGAATCTTTTATTTGGTCAGTGTTACCAGCGACCCCTGATGCATTCCATATCGCTAATGACATAGCAATAGGAAGTAAAGCAACCGCGGCAACAACCATTGCAGCGGAACCTAATAATATCATAGGTGAAGCTAGGCCAAGAAGAGCAAACGCGCCGCCTATTGTTGCAATTGCTAGCCCTGCGCGCAGAACTTCCTCATTATCTTTAAACATTAGTGATGCTGCGGCAAATATTGCGAAGCCAATGCTAAAGATCACCAATGCCGCGCCTAAAGCAATGAGAACACCTGCTCCAATAAGTGCAAATGGAGCAACCGCAGGTATACCTAAAATAGTACCGACAATAGCCATTCCTCCAATAACAGCAAACAGTATTCCTATCTGTCCCCATGTTATGTCTTTAGCTGCACTAGCAAATATCGCAAATCCTATACTGAACACAATTAAAGATGCCCCAAGAAGTATAAGATTGATGGCACCAGCCTTGACCCATCCGTCAATAGGAGGTATACCTAAAACAGTACCAATCAGTCCCATGCCTACAATTACAGCAGCCATGATTGCTACTTTACCTAAGTCAACGCTAAACTTAGTTAGCACATACGCCATTGCTCCAAATCCAATAGAGAAGGCAACAAGTGCACCTGCAACCCACATAAGGTTGATAGCACCGGTCTTAACTTTAGGATTCCCGTATATTGTTAGCATAATTAAGCCAATGCCTGCTAAAGAAGCGGCAACCACAAGAGAACCTATTAAGAATTTATCAGCAAAGTAGCCTACGGCTACCATAACGGCAGAAAAGATAAGAATACCAAATGACATTTTCATTAATGAGCCGATAGGACCACCCTCACCCATCATTTCTTTCATGCGTTTTGCGGCGCCTTTACCTTTTGCGCCTGCACTAATGATGATATCCATGAGTTTTAAGGCTCCGGTAAGTAGTATTAAAGCTCCAATAAATGCAAGAACTCCAATAGCAAACTGTGGGACAAAGTAGCTAATAAGAACCATTGTTAACGAGAAGAGGAAAATACCTTTAGCCATTTTCATTAACGAACCAATGGCACCAGTATCGCTCATAATGTTAGCAGCACCTTTAAGGCCACCTTTGCCTGCAATAAGCTCTACAAGTCTCATTGCGCCTGCAAGCAGAGTTATTGCACCAATGAAAGCAAGCACCCCAATTGCAAATGGTTTTAACAAGAAGGATATGGCAATCATAGAGATTACAAAGAGAGCTATTCCGCGTGTTAGTTTCATTAGGGAACCGAGTGGGCCTTTGACAAAGCCTTCACCGTCACCGGCAATCATACTTGCTATACGTAAACCCCCTGAAATAACAATGATAGCTCCTACAAATCCTAGCACGCCAAGAGCCACATACGGAAGAGTTAAGCCAATTCCTATCATTACAAGAGTAAATATCGCTAAGCCTCTTCCCAACTTTAAGAGAGAACCTAATGGACCTTTAACGAAGCCTTCACCATCGCCAGCAATCATACTTGCTAGCCTTAAAGCTCCTGATATGACAATGATCATACCAACAAAGCCTAGAACTCCTTTAGCTGCAATAGGTAAAACAAGTCCAATGCCTATCATCACTAGTGTGAATAGCGCCAAGCCTCGAGCCAGACCGAATAGATTCTTTAAGCCTTCCATTTGTTCTTTAGAAGCTGATCGTGAACGAGAAACTATCGCCATTACAATGTTAACCGTGGCACCAAACGCAAGAGCCCCAATAATAGCAAGAGGTGCTAGTATCGCTGTCATGGCCATTGCTCGTACAAACCTACCTGAACCTTGTATTAAGGTAGACATGAGTTCGTTGAAATCTTTGATTTTGTCAGCATCCATTCGCTCAACAATCTTCATGATGTTTGTTGCGAAAGTTTCGTAAAATTTAACTACTTAATTAGCTGCGTTGGCTTTAACGCCACCAGCATTTTTTGCGGCATCTATCAAATCTTTGATAGCACCTGCAAGGCCGGTCATCTTTTTTTCATCGATGCCGCCTAGAGCGTCTCCGCCTCCTGTAGGTGCAGGCCCCTTCTTAGCGTCTTGCTTGCCTCCGCCTTTCTCCTTTTGCTCCATAAGCTGAAGCATCTTCTTGTTTACATCAAGAAGCTCATTGAGTTTGGCTACTACTGCCTGTGCACCTGCTGACATTTAATAAGAGGACTGTAATTTTAGAGTATATATCAAAAGAGTGCTCAGTATCTTATTGAGCACTCTTTGAAATATGTTAGAACTTCGGCATGCTTGGCATACTAAAGCCGCCTAAACTGGATGAAGCGTTGCTCATCATACTGTTAGACATTTTCATCATATCTGATGTAGACATTGAAGGTGTTTCAGCCTTTTGTTTCTCTTCCTCCTTCTTGCGATGCTGGCTCTCTTTTTCGTGGTGTTCTTTTAGATTATCCATTAAGAACTCTGCTCGGTAAAACTCCATACGGTCTAGCTCAGAAGGCTGTAGTCGTAGAAGTTTTAGGAGCATAAACTCCACCTCAAACCAACTCGTCAAAGATATCTGAAATAAGGAAAATGGACTTGATTCCACCTTGAAAGTTCAGCGGGGCGGCGCCCTCCTGACCGCCGGGTAGAATGTATCGAACTTGCGGGTTTACTGAAGCCGATAGCATTTCTACTATTTTATCCATCACTGAAATTCTTTGCACGGACCAAGAATATGAGTCTTGCACCGCTTTATCGTATGTATTTTGGTTTACAGTTTTCCAGTCAGAAAACATAAAAGGCGCGTATTTAATAAATGCCTTATCAAAGTTTTGTCCTGCTTGTTGTTTAGACTTAATGAAATTCTTAATAAAAGTCATTACACCCAGAGTTGGCATATGCAATCTAAAGCTTTCTCCACTTTTCATATTTAGGATAAAGCATCTTTCTACTTGGTCATAGTAGTTCATTAACCTATCCTCAGTGTTAAAGTAATCAAGACTTTCTTTAGTAACCTCCACCTGATGAGTAATACCGTTATCGTCTACAACGTTTACCATCATTTTGTTTTCTCCGTTTTTGAACGTGTAATCACGGATAGCAAAGATTAGGTAGAAACGGTCAATTTCTTTAAGGTCTTTAAAACTTCCTGGCTTTCCAGGTATTTTGATGCGGCAACACTTTTCAATGATAAAGTTTAGCATATCGTCTACGCCTAACAAATCATTTTCATCGATAGTTGACCAATGACGAATCTCTGCTACTGTAGCCGCACGAATAGCTACCTGTGTTCCCTCTTCGTAGAAGAGTCCCTGTGAAGGTAAATTTTCAAGAGGAACAGGCTTCCACCCTAAATCTGCTGCGATTGGCTCGCTATCATAGGCTTGAAATTTTTCCGCCTTTCCTAAAGTGGTTAACTTTGCTGCTTGAGGCTGCGCAACTTTTTCTGCTACTGGAGTCGCTGTTGCTTCTTCAGCTTCAGCAAAAAGTCTGGCTTCTCTCTCGATTTGATCACGAAGGCTTTCATTTTCTGAAGCCTCATCGTTTAAATCCGTGAAGTCTAATTCATCTGACATAATACATGTTTTTTTGTTTCTTTATATATCCTTGTCAGTAAAAAGTTCTCATTTTTGGAAAAGTTTTTTACAGGGCACTAAAAAAGGGAGCCGAAGCTCCCTGATGTTTAGTTTGAATACTATTAGAGAATTGTCTCTTCCCAGTAGTCGCAACGAAGAGTAAATCCGGAGATTTTGTAGATGTCGTTACTTGAGAAGTCAGATTCAATTACTGGTAGTGGTGAAGTTGGGAAACATACCGGGAACTTCACTTGACGGAAGATATCACCATTCTTGTTGAAGTAGTTGATGATCATTGGTCCACCAGTATAGTCCTTCTTAAGACCCATACGACCTGTAAGTGGGTCGTAGATTAAGTCACACCATTTACGTAGTGCTTTGTAGACGTACATACTGTTAGAGTCGTCCAAGTTGACCTCAAAGTCAAGCTGAACGTCAGCAGTTGTAGCGTCGTTCATACCACCAGCAAATGAACGCTTAGCACTTTTGTACTTTTGTTCAACTACTGCCGGTAACTTGTTGATATCAACTCCTCCGACTTTTAGTACGTTTTCCATTACCAAGTTCCATCCTGAAACTGCGGGTGGCGGTGTAAGCTGTACTTCGAACTGTGATAAGAACACTGGTTCGAATTTGTTCATCGCCGCTTTGGAATTTCTGTAGTGCGGTAGTCCTGCCATGTTAGTTACTTTTTATTTTCTAAACTATATATCCACCTTAAACTGCTGCGAATCCTCCAGAAGAGATAGCACCCGTTTTAAGAACTGTGATACGATTAATGAATTTCTGTAGACCACGAGCTGGCTCGATACCGATGTCCACGATACCAAAGTTTTGGTCGATGATCTCAGGAGTGTTGTTTGATTCGTCCATGATTACCGAGTAGTCGTAGACACCTCCACCGTTACGTACCAAATCAAGGTATGTTTCGATTAGCGTGCGAATCTGTAGACGTGTTGCAGCATCATTGAATTCAAACAAGTAGTTTTGTAAGATATCAATTACAGCATCCTCGATAGTAATAAGCAAATCTCTTACGTGTAGGTTGTTAAACGCAGATAGTGTTCTTTGGTAAGCCGTTTGGTTAGCAAAAATCATTGGTCCTACGTTACGAACCACAGTAATTGGGTTAAGTCCGATTGGCTCAAGGTTTTCACGATCCTTTAACAAGAAGTCGTATTCCATGCCTACAAATTTAGAGTTAGAAATAACTCCTCGGCGTGGACCAGCAACTATTGCATAAGGTTCACCATTAACAAATTTACGAATAAAGTTGTTAGATACGTCAGCAGCTGGCGGAATGCTTTTGTTTCTACCGTTCTCACGTATGATGATGTTTGGAGTGAAGACCCCGATAAATTTAGCACCATTCTCTTCGTCTGGCAATCCCCAAGTATAGCTTGGCCCTAATGAAAGGTTACCACCTGTAGAAATGTACTCCGTGTTAAGAACCGGCTTAGGATTTCCTGTAGACGGATCTGGCAATTCAGTAAATCTTGGGTCAGTGCTTGCTTGGAACTCGGCCATTGACGGCGCGTTAAGAAGAGCCATACATTGCATACGATTCCTAGCCAAGCGGCTTAAGTATTGTTTTGGACCCATTTGCGGTTCTAATCCACCGTTGAATGTATCAACGATGTAACGGAAAGAGATAACATCTTTTGATGCAAGAGTTTCACCAATGTTTGTTGTCTCTAGTACACTTAAGATTTTCTCAAGCTGAGCAGGCGTTCCAGGTAAGTGGAACTCAGTCATTTTAAAGCCAGAGAAGCTCGTGAACTGGTAACGGTCAACGAATTTTTGTATTGGTGTAAATTTAGTTATGTAGTCAATTCCACTAATTGCAGTTAAACCAGGAACCTCAAGTACCGAGTATTCAAAGAATGGTACTCCAGTAGCCGGGTCAAGTTTCTTCACTTTACCAATAACTCGTACAAGTATTGGATTGTTGATGTCGTTGTTTACTACAAAATCACCAATCTCAAGTTTTGCTGCATTAGCCGAGTTTAGACGGAATTTCTTTCCAGCGGCGTATAGTCCTGGAGCCTCGATTGAAATTTGCTCGCTAATGTTCTTCGCAGTTGAAGAGTATACCGTATAGTTTGTTTGACCAAGTGGTGCAATTTGCTGAGTAGAATCTACGTATGTGTTGTTTAGTGATGCGTAGGTTGCAACGGCTCTGTTAAGAAGAGCAGTGTCAGTGTACTCGCGTACTCGTGTACCTACAAGTCCGTAAGCAACTTTTGATGATAAGTCAGATTTCTTATTCCATGCGTTATCTACGTTTAAGTAGTTAAACATTGAACCACCTATTCCGTATTTAACTCTATCACCGTCTACCACAAGATTTCCTTTGATGTTCTTGCTTAAGTTAGCGCCTGGGAAGGCTTCAACGTATGCAAATGCCAAGATATCAGATGTGTTTGAGTTGTAGAGTACAGGTGCTGCTGTGTTATCAGAAACGATAGTGCGGCAGATTTGTCCGCCTGGTAATGTGATGCGGATAACGTCGCCTAACGCCGCTCCACTGATAAAGAATGGGTTAGCGCCGGTTGCGTTATCTACAATGTTAACGCTTCTGAAAGTAGGGCTAGAAGAATCTACGTCTACTGCAGGTATACCTAGACCTGGGTCCACGATATTTCCATCTGCTAAAGCAATACCAGCTGTTTCGTTAAACAATCCAACCTGGTTATCTGCTGCAAGAACAGATGTTTGTCCAAGACCTTCAATGCTGTTGAATTGCGCAGCAGGCTCAAGGATATATCCAAATTGGTTTCCAGGGAAAATGTTTAAGTTTGGCGCAAGCAACTCAGAAGCCGGGTTAGACTCTTGGAAAAGAGTAACCTTAATTGTAGCTGGTTGTAGAACCGAAGAGAAATCATCAGCAGGGAATCCTGGTGTACACCATTTATTGTTAAAGAATGGAGCGCCTGGAGTTGGAGCTGTGTTAACTGTTACCAGTGTTGTTGCTCCCACTACTACCGATGCAATTTCAAAGTATTTAGCGTAACCTGGGAATTGTACCAAAATTACGTCATTTACTGCTGGAGTAAGGTTTGTATAGTTGTTTAACTCAATTGTGTTAGCAAGAGTTGGAACAAGTATTGCGTTTGTCTCTTCAATGTAGTTTGATTCAGGTGTTGTTGAGAAGCTGTTTTGATAACCTGCGTCAGTGTGTGCTGGTGTGCTAAGTTGTATAAGGATCTCAGAACCTGTATCAATAACGTTTTCAACTTTAACGTAGTCGTTTGGACGGTCGCTGTTATTTACGCTATCAACACCGTTAGTGCGAATTAAAGATACTTTACTTAAACCATCAAGTAGGGCTTCCCACTGTGAAGGCGTAAAAGTAGTGTCGCTTGGTATTGGTTTTGGAATTGCTAAAACGTTAGCAAAGTTACCGCTAGCTCCTCCGTATGGGAATGACTTCAAGTATGGAGAAACAGAGCCACTTAGAGGGTCGAATACTTGTAGAGTTAACTCGTTAGTATCAAGGTCAGAGCCTTCGCCGTTGTAGCTTAAAACACTTTTAATTGGAGTGTTGTAAGATAGAAAATCAATAGTATCATCGGTTGTATTGATAAGTGAGTGACCTACCATATCAACTTTGTATGCGCTATTTTCGTAATCACTTAAAGCGCTTTCGTTGATGTTCATAAAGAACCCAGTAATAGCGATGTTTGCGTTTACGATTGTATCAATAGATTGGTTGCTACCATTGTTATCCAAGAAGTTTGGTATGATGCATCCTGTAAAAGAACCAATCAATGTTACACCATCAAGTGCCACGAACTGATCTAGGCGGCTTGCAATAATACCACGTCTATCAAAGTACTTACTGTAGATAGGGTCTTGTGCTAAAAGCGGTAGGTTAGTCCAATCACCTTTAACTACATAAACGTCTACGAAGTAATCTGACATATAGTCAGTTGGTTTAATGTACGCAGGTATTTCATCTGCGCCGTAATACTCTTGAGCAGTCACGTTGTACTGTGCAGCATTGTTAGACTTTTTAATGATAAAGCTAGCAACTTGCTGTCCCAGGTTAACTACGTTGAAAAGTCTTCCACGGTTAATCGGTCTGCTGTCAACTGTTGCTTGTAGGTATTCCTTATCAGCAAACCAGAAGCGCTCTTTGTTGTAGAAAGAAGAGTAAAGTGCACGTGTAATGTTTCCGTTCTCTTCGTCTGCAGCTAATGCAAATGAGCGGTAATCTACAGCGTCACCACCTTCGTTAACCGGAACGTTGTTAAGCGCTAATAAGTTTAGTGCAAAAATTGGTCCTGTTGCAAGACATGTTTCCAATGCACGGTGGAAGAAAGATCCTCGAGCCTCTAAGACAGAGTCGATACCTCCAAAGATTCTTCTACTTGTACGAATATCGCGTAAAAACACCGGAGCGTTGAAAGGACCTATTCTTGAGAATCCTACTACTAAACGGATAGTTTGTGTAGAGATTACTAAACTTTCCGATGCATCAAACTCTATAGTGTAGACGCCGGAAGCCTTAAATCTGTTGAGGTCAAGTGTAATTTGAGCCATTCTCTAATGATTATTTTTTTTAGGACGCATATAAATCCTATCAATCTATATATCACATCTTGGATATGAAAATAGTTAAGGTCTAAAGCGGTTGTTGTTATCTTTTTTGTTGTTTTGCTTAAAAGTCCCAGCATTTTTGCCAAAGACTGGGTTAGAATCCATGTTTTTGATCACTCGGAAAACGTCCATCATATCATCACCTGCGCGGTCATTAGCTGACATACGCTCTTCAGTAGCCTTTTTGAACGCTGCTGTTGTTGTATCGTACATATCCTCTACAAGCTCATAAAAATCTACTGAGTCAAAATAAGGCACAATATTGACGCATGTCATAGCCACGTCATCATTTCCTATCTGTGATTCGTAACGGCCTGCGTTGTTAAGACCAAATGATGACAACTCTTCGAATGTTCTTTTTTCAGTTAGCACGATTCTTTTGGACTGTACCAGTGTTCTCAACTCTCTGGAGTATGATTCCTTGTTGTCCTTTTGTATTTTTACTCCCAGTTTTAGTTGGTCATTTGCTACAGAATGCTTTGTGTGCAAAAAGAGCTCTGGGTAAAACTCTGGGTGGCGCTCTAGTCTTTCCTTGACAACATTACCTTTAAAGTTAATTTCCATAACAACTTTACAGTACTCATGGTAAAATGTTTCAAACATAAGAATCTCTAATACCTTAGCGGCTTCTTCGACTGAGTGTACGTTTGAACGAAACATTCCTATCTGTCTTAAACGAAAGAAGCTTGTTTCATCCATCCAGTCTCGTGTTTTACGAACCATTGCAGGTGATTGTGTTTCTAGTTTAAAGATGTTAATTACTGTGTAATCACGGCCAACACCATCCGCTAAATCTACCGCAAAGATGATACGTTCATCTTTGGTCTCTGGGGAGTTAGGGTCATAGCCTGGATGCCACTTAAGAGAATTTGATAAGTCAGGATAGTCTATAAAGTCTTCCATTTCATGCCACATGTATTCTGCGCTTGTGCGTTTGATATAGAGCAAAGTACTACTTGGCAAAAGCAATCTTGAAGACGCCAAGAACTGGTTTCCGTATTCCTGATTAAAGAGCTCTTCACTTCCCAGGTTGGCTATTTCTCGTTTTTTCCATTCCTCATCACGTCCAGGGACTTCCCACCAGTCCACCCGAATAGAAACAAAGGCGTTCTTCTTTTGCAATGCGCCTTGATATATCTCGTAAAAGAGGTTCATACCATTTGGCGTTGAACAGATAATCATCCGCGATATCTTGGAGGATGATAGCGTTGGGTAAATGGATCGATAGAACTGTAGCAAGAAGTTAGGGTGGATGTGAGCAAACTCATCCGCGAACAATAAGTGAATAGTAAAACCGATGGCTGCTGTTTTGGTAGTTGCCTGTGAGAAAAGACGGTTACCGTTGTCAAACTTCATTCCGGTTACGCCGCCATTGACAATACCTGGTTTCATAAAGTACGGCAGATTCTTGAGAATGATTTTAATCTTATCTACAATTTCCGATGTAGTTGCAAGTTTGTTAGCCACTACCATGACGTTACGGTCATAATGAAAACACAGATACCACGCAATAAAAATGGAAGACGTTACGGTCTTTCCAATTTGTCGGCTAGCAAGCATTACGCTAAAGCGGTTATCCTGAAAAGACTTAAGCATAGTCTTCTGATACGAACGCAGTTTGATACGACGTATACCCTCATCCGTCATAGAGAA
>Ga0075473_10000177_pt1 | contig 25887 bp, 23 predicted proteins | sample DEB19_08_DNA_FD_76340 | JGI IMG/M metagenome (GOLD analysis project Ga0075473, IMG submission 76340) | Aqueous microbial communities from the Delaware River and Bay under freshwater to marine salinity gradient to study organic matter... | ecosystem: Environmental > Aquatic > Marine > Coastal ... | reverse complement strand
TCCGTGAGGCTCACCTCGGCGGTGAGGAGCGCCGTGGAGCCGTGCTCGCCGGACGGGGTCCAGACGACGTGCGGCGCCGGCAGGTGGAGGTTGCCGTCGATGAAGCAGACCGGGTAGGCGCAGGCGGAGCCCGGGCCTTCCTTCTTGTCGAAGGGCGGGATGAGGATGAAGGCTGCGATGTTGAGGACGATGATCCCCGCGGTGAGCAGGAGGATCCAGCGGAGCGGGCTCTTCTTCTTCGGGGAGGGCTCGGTCGCGTCGCCGATCGTCCCGATGGGGTCCGTTGCGCTCGTCACATTCGCTCCAGAGCGGGACCGGCCGGAGGGGCCGGGTCCATCATTCGTCGTCCAGTCGTGCGAGGAACCGGGAGACCAGGCGGTAGTCGGCGACCGCTCCGAGAAGCGCTCCGACAAGGAAGCCAGCCACCACGAGGAGCGGGCTGGTTCCGATCTGCTGGTCGAGCCAGTGTCCGAGGAGCGCGCCTCCCAGCGTCGTCACGAAGAGGGCGATCCCGATCTCCGTGAAGAGCGCGAAGTAGGCGAGTGCTCGTGCGGACCCGTTCCGGGGCTGGCTCAAGGCAGCGGGAGTATAGCAATCGTTCCGGCCACCGTCCGTCCGCTCCGGTGCGAGGCGGTCATCCGCTCAGGCTCCATCGGGCCGGATCTCGTCCGGGTAGCTGCGGGCATCGAGCGCCTCCTGGGCGCGCCGGGAGAAGAGATAGAGGACGAGCCCCCCGCCCACCACGACGCCGAGGAAGGCGTAGAGGGTGCCCGCGCTCTCCGAGAGGAGGATCGCGGCGACCGAGAGGATCGCGCACAGGAGGTAGATGAGGAGGACGGCGTTCCTGTGGGTCAGCCCGAGATCGAGGAGCCGGTGGTGGAAGTGGCCGCGGTCCGGGGTGAAGGGGGAGCGGCGCTGGGAGAGGCGGCGGATGATGATCCAGAAGGTGTCGATGATCGGGACGCCGAGGACGAGGAGGGCGACGGCGATCTTCGCGGTGCCCAGGATGGAGAGGACGGCGAGCGCGAAGCCCACTGCGTAGACGCCGGTGGTGCCGATGAAGACCCGCGCGGGATGGAAGTTCCAGGGGAGGAAGCCCGCGAGGGCGCCGGCGAGGGCGGCGCACAGGAGCGCGACGACCGGCTGGACGTTCCACCACGCGCCGGAGAGGGAGATGATCCCGAGCGTGGCGGCGGCGAAGAGGGAGACGCCGGTCGAGAGCCCGTCCAGGCCGTCGATGAAGTTGATGCTGTTGATCATGCCCACGATCCAGAGGGTCGTGACGAGGAGGGAGACGGCGCTCACCTCACCCGGGATCGGCTCCAGGACGAGCTTCGTCCCGCCGAGCGTGCCGCCGAGGAAGCCGAGCGGGTTGACGAGCGTGGCGATCGTGATCGCACCCGCGATCGCCACGCCGGCAAGGATCAGCTGCTCGAGGAGCTGCCAGCGCGCCCGGACCTGCCAGCGGTCATCGATGAAGCCGAAGATCGCGGCGAGGATGACGCCCCCCATGAGGGCGCTCACCTGCCCCGCATCGATCCGGTCCACGAGCGTGCGCAGGTTCCCGGAGGCATCCGGGACGGCGCGCAGGAGGCCGGTCGATTCGGCGACGAGCCAGGCAAGGCTGCCCACGATGACGAAGGAGGCCGCCACGGCGATCCCGCCGGCCCGGGGGATCGGGAGACGGTGGACGCGCCGGCCCTCGTCCGGCATGTCGATCGCGCCCGTGCGGGTCGCGAACCGGATCGCGAGGGGGGTGAGGAGATAGCTGCCGACCGCCGCGAGGGCGAGCGCTGCGAGGATCAGCCCCAGCTGGTCGGCGCCGAACCTCACGGACGCGGCAACCCCGGGACCGGGAACCGGTCGCACATCGCGCGGACCTCCGCGGCGATCTGCGCGAGCGCCGCGGGGTCGTCGCGCCGGACGAGGGTGCGCACGATGAGCCGGCCGATCGTCCGGTACTCGTCCGGGCCGAAGCCGCGCGTCGTGGTGGCGGGCGTGCCGACCCGGATCCCGGAGCCGGTGTTCGGCGGGAGCGGATCGAAGGGGATCGCGTTCTTGTTCACCGTGATGCCCACGGAATCGAGGAGGTGCTCGGCCTCCTTGCCCGTCACACCGAGGGGGGTGACGTCGATGAGCATGAGGTGGTTGTCCGTGCCGCCGGAGACGACCTTGGCGCCCTCCGCGACGACCGTCTCGGCGAGGATCCGGGCGTGCTCCACCGTGCGGCGCTGGTCGGAGCGGAACTCCTCGGTGGCCGCGAGGTGGAAGGCGACCGCCTTGGCCGCGATGATGTGCATGAGCGGTCCGCCCTGCGTGCCGGGGAAGACCGCCTTGTCGATCGCCTTGGCGAGGTCGGCGCGGCAGAAGACGAGCCCGCCGCGCGGGCCGCGGAGCGTCTTGTGGGTGGTCGTGGTCACGAGGTCCGCGTGGGGGAAGGGGCTCGGGTGGACCCCCGCGGCGACGAGCCCGGCGATGTGCGCCATATCCACGAGGAGGAGGGCGCCGGCCGCCCGGGCGATCCGCCCGAAGCGCTCGAAGTCGATGATCCGGGGGATCGCCGAGCCGCCCGCGATGATCAGCTTCGGGCGCAGCTCGAGCGCCTGCTTCTCGAGCGCGTCGTAGTCGATCCGGGCGTCCTCCTCGCGGACCCCGTAGAAGTGCGGCTCGTAGATGAGCCCGGAGAAGTTGATCGCCATCCCGTGGGTGAGATGGCCGCCGTGGGCGAGGCTCATGCCGAGGATCCGGTCGCCGGGCTTCAGGACGGCGAGGAAGACGGCGATGTTCGCCGAGGCGCCGGAGTGCGGCTGGACGTTCACGTGGTCCGCACCGGGGAAGAGCGCGAGGGCCCGCTCCTGGGCGAGCCGCTCGGCGACGTCCACGTGCTCGCAGCCGCCGTAGTAGCGCTTCCCGGGAAGCCCCTCGGCGTACTTGTTCGTGAGCCACGAGCCCTGCGCTTCCATGACTGCGGAGAACGTGTAGTTCTCGCTCGCGATGAGCTCGATGTTGTGCGTCTGGCGGTCGCGCTCGCCGAGCATCGCGGACCAGAGCTCGGGATCGGCCTGGGCGATCGTCGCCCAGCGGGGGTCGAAGGCGGGGACCGTGCTCATCGGGGCTCCTGCATGGGGTGCGGTGCGTCCGGGGGCAGTGTACCGGGCGCCCGGGGGGCGGTCAGGCGCCCGGCCCGGCGAGGTCGAGGAGACGGGTCCGGCCGGCGAGGTCCGCATGCGTCCGGGCGGTGAGCCCGGGGGCGAGCGCGGCGGCGGCCGCCAGGGCCGCCGGACCCTGGTCCGCACCGATCTCCAGGAGCGCCCGGCCCGCGGGACCGAGCTGCGCCGGAAGGGCGGCGATCAGCCGGCGCACGGCATCCAGGCCGTCCGGGCCGCCATCGAGCGCGAGGCGCGGCTCCCAGGCCGTGGCGTCGGGGGCGGGCCGGAGGTCGCCGGTGGCGACGTAGGGGAGGTTCGCGCAGACGAGGTCGAGGGGGACGGGGAGCGGGGGCTCGGTGGCGAGGAGATCGCCCGGGCGGAGGCTGATCGCATCCGCCAGCCCGTGCGCCACCACGTTCTCCGTGGCGAGCGCGAGCGCATCCGGTGAGCGGTCCACCGCGACGACCGCGACCTCGGCGAGGGCGCCCCGGCGGCGGAGGCCGTCCGCGACCGCGATCGCGATCGCACCCGTGCCGGTTCCGATATCCACCACGCGGAGGGGTGGCGTCCCCGGGGGCCGGGGCGCCGCGGCGAGCCGGGCCCGGAGGTGGGCGAGGGCGTGCTCCACGAGGAGCTCGGTCTCCGGCCGCGGGACGAGCGCGCGCGGATCGCACGCGATCGCGAGCCCGTGGAACTCCCGGACCCCGCGCAGGTAGGCGACCGGCTCCCCGGCGGCGCGGCGCACGATGAGCGCCCGGAAGGCGGCCGCGGCATCCGCGCCCACCGGCGCCTCGGGATGGGCGAGGATCGTCGTCCGGCCGACGCCGAGGACGTGGGCGAGGAGGAGCTCCGCATCCGAGCGCTCGCCGCCCTGGTCGTTCGCCGCGAGCCGCCCGGCCGCCTCGGCGAGGAGGGTGGCGACGCGGTCCCCCGGCGCACCCGCCGCGCCGGCCCCGGTCATCCGGCGGCGGCGTCCAGGTGGGCGAGGCGCTCCGCCTGGTCGGTCGTGATGAGGGCATCGAGGAGCTTGTCCAGCTCCCCGTCCAGGACGCCCGGCAGGTTATGGAGATCCATCCCGATCCGGTGGTCGGTCACCCGGTCCTGGGGGAAGTTGTAGGTGCGGATCTTCTCCGAGCGCTCGCCGGAGCCGACCATCCCGCGCCGGACGGCGGCCTCCTCCTCGTGCGCCTTGCGCTGCTCGAGCTCGAGGAGCCGGGCGCGCAGGACGGACATCGCCTTCGCCTTGTTCTTGTGCTGGCTCTTCTCGTCCTGGATCTCCACCACGAGACCGGTGGGGAGGTGGGTGATCCGGACCGCGCTGTCCGTCGTGTTCACGGACTGGCCGCCCGGACCGGAGGAGCGCTTCACCTCGATCCGGAGCTCCTTCTCCTCGTCGATCCGGACCTCCACCTCGTCCGCCTCCGCGAGGACCGCCACGGTCACCGTGGAGGTGTGGATCCGGCCCGCCGATTCGGTCGCCGGGACGCGCTGGACGCGGTGGACGCCGCCCTCGTACTTCATCCGGCTCCAGGCGCCGTCCCCGTGGACCTCCACGATCGCCTCGCGGATCCCGCCGATCCCCGTCTCGTTGAGGGAGAGCATCTCCGTCCCCCAGCGGTGGCGCTCGGCGTAGCGGAGGTACATCCGGAGGAGCTCCGCGGCGAAGAGCGCGGCCTCCTCGCCGCCCGCCCCGGCGCGGATCTCGATGATCACATCCCGGTCGTCGTTCGGGTCGCGCGGCAGGAGCTGGACGCGCAGCTCCTCGGTGAGCTGCACCTCGCGGGCCTCGAGCTCGTCCACGACCTGGCGGGCGAGCTCGCGGAACTCCGGGTCGCTCTCGGCGTCCCGGTCGCGGCGTGCGGCGGCGAGCTGGGTGCGGACCTCGCGGAGGGCGCGGTGGTTCGCGACGATCGGGGCGAGCTGCGCCTGCTCCCGGCCGAGCCGGCGACCCGTCTCCGGGTCCGAGGCGACCTCCGGCCTCGCCCACTCCGCCTCGATCTCGTCGAGCCGCCGCTCGATCTCGTCGAGCCGGGCCTCCAGGGTCATCGGGGATCCCCGGCGGGACCCTCCGGCGGGGGCGGGTCGGCGGGGGTGGAAGCGGAGGCGGGCTCCGCGTCCTTGGCTGCGCGCTCCTCGGCCTCGATCCGCGCCTCCTGGTCCGCCGCCAGCTCCTTCAGATCCGGCATCGGCTCGCGCTCGGGGTCCAGGCTGCCGCCCGGGGCGGTCTCGCCGTTGGCAGCGAGCGCCTCCTGCATGGCGGCGATCGCGATCTCGATCATCCCGTCATCGGGCTGCTTCGTGGTGATCGCCTGGAGCCAGATCCCGGGGAGGAAGAGCCAGCGGACGGCGCGGCTGTCGCGGTGCCGGGCGCCCCAGCGGAGGACCTCGTAGCTGACCGCTGCCACGACCGGGATGAGGACGATCCGGCCGATGACGCTCACGACGAGGCTCTGGCCCGCGAGGAAGCTGAAGAGGACGATGCTCACGAGGATGAAGACGACGAGGAACTCCGTCCCGCAGCGGGGATGCGCAGTGGGGTACTTGCGGACCTCCGTCACGGTGAGCGGATCGTCGTGCTCGAGGGCGTGGATCGTCATGTGCTCCGCGCCGTGGTACCGGAAGACGCGCGAGATCTCCGCGGAGCGGCTCACGACGAGGAGATAGCCCACGAAGAGGACGATGCGCACGATCGCCTCGATGAGGTGCTGGATGAAGGAGAGGAGGCCGCCCTCGATCCCGAGCGAGGAGATCCAGCCGGAGAGGATCGTCCCGGTGGCGCCCTGGGCGACGAGGAGCGGGAGGAGGACGAAGAGCCCGATCGCGAGACCGAGCGTGAAGAGCATCGTGACGGCGAGCGTCCCACCGCCCATCGCGACGCCCTCGCCCGCGGCCGCGATCGATCCGGAGCGCATCAGCCAGCGGGTCCCGATGACGAGCGTCTCGTAGAGCAGGACGACGCCACGGAAGAAGGGGGCGCGCGCGAAGCGGTTCCGGTGGAGCGCGCTGTTCAGCTTCTCCTGGGTGCAGAAGATCCGGCCGTCCGGTCCGCGCACGGCGACGCCGATCGCGTCGCGGCCGCGCATGAGGACGCCCTCCATGAGGGCCTGGCCGCCGTAGGCGAATCGGGGCATCGTCAGGCTCCTCGCGATCCGGATCGGCTGATCAGGACCGGCCGCGGCGGCGCAGGGGTCGGGCGACCCCCCACGTGGCCCGGTCCCTCATGACGGGCGCCCGGATTACAGGCGGGCGGAGCGCTCGAGGCGCTTCTGGAACCGCTCGACCTGGCCGGCGGTGTCCACGATCGTGTGCTTGCCCGTGTAGAACGGGTGGCAGAGCGAGCAGACGTCCACACGCAGCTCCGTGCGGGTGGAGCCGATGCTGAAGGCCGCGCCGCAGGAGCCGCAGCTGATCTGGGCCTGCTGGTAGCGGGGGTGGATGTCGGGCTTCACGGGACCTCCGGGATCAGGCCGGGACGGCGGCGTCCGCCGCCTCCACGCGGATGCGCTTCTTCGCCTTGGTGGCGTGCTCGAAGCGGACGCGACCGGTGACGGTCGCGAAGACGGTGTAGTCCCGTCCGAGGCCCGTTCCCGGGCCGGACAGGAAGGTCATCCCGCGCTGGCGCACGATGATCGACCCGGCCGGGACGAGCTGGCCGTCTCCGACCTTCACGCCCAGCCGCTGGCCGGCCGAATCGCGGCCGTTGCGGGAGCTGGATCCTGCCTTCTTGTGGGCCATGCGTCGATCCCTCGCCTGCTACGCGTCGGTGGAGGTGTCGGTGTCGGGCTTCGCGGCCTTGGGGGCACGCGGCTTGGCGGCCTTCTTCGGCGCGGCGGCCTCCGGAGCGGCCTCCGGTGCACCCGCGGCGAGCTTCGCCGCGAGCGCGGCGTCCGCGGCGGCCTTCTCGGTCGCGTCCGCGGTGGCCTTCTTCGCCTTCGCACCCTTGGCGGCGGTCTGGGCACCTTCGGCGGCGGCACGCTCGGCGGCCGCGCTGCGGCCACCCCAGGCGATCTCCGCGATGCGCAGGACGGTGAGGTCCGCACGGGCACCCGCCTTGACGCGGCTGCGCGCCTTGGGGCGGTACTTGAAGACGATGAGCTTCTCGCCGCGGTCCTGGCGAAGGACGTCCGCCTTCACCGTGGCGCCCTCGACGAGCGGCCGGCCGATGATGGCGTCGTCCCCGGCGGCGACGAGGAGGACCCGGTCCAGGTCGATGGTCTGGCCGGGCTCGGCGTCCAGGCGGTCCACGGCGATCTCGGTGCCGAGCTCGACGCGGTACTGCTTGCCGCCCGTTTCGATGACTGCGTACATGGTTCCCCGGTGCTGGCGCTGCGGTTCGGTGACGCTGGATGAGGACGCGGAAAGGTCCGGGCCCGTCAGGCGCGAACGCAGATGGTATCGCCCCGGCGGGGCTCCGTCAACGGTGGACGCGCGGCGGGACCGGCATGGGCCGGCGGGGGATCACACCGGCCCCTGCCCGCGACGCATCGCGATGCTCTGGAGGATGCCGAAGCCGACCGCCATGCTCACCAGGGACGCCCCGCCGTGGGTGACGAAGGGGAGCGGGATGCCGGTGATGGGCATGATCCCGAGGACCATCCCCACGTTGACGAGGAGCTGGAAGAGGAGCATCCCCGCGAGGCCACCCGCGAAGGCGAGGCCGAAGAGGTCGGGCGCGGTCCAGCCGATCCGGAGGATGCGCCAGAGCAGGAGGGCGAAGAGCCCGAGCGTGAGAAGCCCCCCGATCAGGCCGAGCTCCTCGCCGAGCCTGGCGAAGACGAAGTCGGTGGCCTGGACGGGGAGGTACTCCGCTCCCTGCGTCCCGTTCGTGAGCCCCTTCCCGAAGACGCCACCGGTCCCCACCGCGATCTGCGACTGGAGCAGCTGGTAGCCCGACCCAAGGGGATCGGCCTCCGGGTCGAGGAAGGAGACGAGGCGCTGCTTCTGGTAGTCGCGCAGGACGTTCGTCCAGATGATCGGGAGCGCGGCCACGAAGGCGAGGATGAGAGCCCCGAGCCAGCGCAGGCTCGCGCCGGAGAGGAAGAGGACGCCGAAGGTGATCGCCCCGAAGACGAGCGAGGTGCCGAGGTCGGGCTGGATGAGGACGAGGACGAGCGGCGGGCCGGCGATGAGCAGCGCGCCGAGGATCGTCCTGGGCGAACCGAGGCGGTCCGGGCGCGAGGAGACCCAGGCGGAGAGGACCACCGCCATGAGGACCTTGGCGACCTCGGAGAACTGGAACTGCAGGGGGCCGATCGTGACCCAGCGGGAGACGCCGCCGACGCCCGAGCCGACCGCGATCGTCAGAAGGAGGAGGCCGATGTTCACCAGGTAGAGCCCCCACGCGAAGCTCTGGAGCCAGCGGTAGTCGATCGCCGCGACGATGACGAAGGTGACGGTCGCGAGCGCGAGCCACATCAGACCGCGCACGAAGAGCGAGCCCGGGCTGAGCGGGTTCGTCTCGCTGTTCGTGAAGGCCATCAGGAGACCGAGGACGACGAGGGCCAGCGCGTAGAGGATGAGCTGGACGTCGAAGCTGCCCCAGGCGCGCCCGGACCCGCGGCCGGCGACGCCACGGAGGCGGAGGGGTTCGAGTCGGAGCGCGCTCATGCCGTCACTGCCCGTAGAAGTTGTCGCGCTGGAGGATCCACGTCTCGCGCAGGTCGACCTTCAGGTCGTAGTGGAGCTGGAGGAAGTACTTCACGATCTCCGTGGCGGCGTTGCCGCGCGTTCGCGAGTCGAAGGCGAAGGCGAGGAAGACGAGCTCGGCGTCCGTCTCCTTGACCGCCTCGAAGCCGTAGGGATCCCACGAGTCCTTCCGCGGCGAGCTGGGAGTGAACCCCACGAACCAGGAGTGGAAGGGGAGGCGGCCCTTGCTGTCCCGGATGCCGAACTCGGCGGTGCCGGACTTGCCCGCCACCACGATCGGCAGGTCGACGAGGTTGTAGGTGTGCCGGATGACGAGGACGTTCCGTGCGGCGACACGCATCGTGCGCAGGACCTCGGGGTCGACGCTCAGCTCCCGGATCACGTCCGGCTCGAAGTCGCGGACCACCCGGCCGCTCTCGTCCACGACCCGCCGCACGAGCTGCGGCCGGTAGAGCGTCCCCCCGTTCGCAAGGGCGGCGTAGGCATTGATCAGCTGCAGTGCGGTGACCATGTTGAAGCCCTGGCCGATCCCCGCCTGGTAGACCTCGCCGGCGTAGATGTCGCGGCCGAAGAGACGCCGGGCCCAGGTGTTCGTGGGGATGATCCCGGGGACCTCGCCGGGCAGGTCGATCCCCGTCCGGCGACCGAACCCGAACTCCTGCGCCCAGTAGCCGAGCCGGTCGATCCCCAGCCGGCCGGCGACCTGGTAGAAGTAGGTGTCGCTCGAGTGGCCGAACCCGCAGTTCATGTCGCAGGGTCCCCAGCCCTCCTTGTTCCACTCCCAGTACTTCCAGCGGCCGATCTGGAGGAAGGGCTTCGTGAGCAGCTTCTGCTGGGCGGTGATGCGGCGATCCTGGAGCGCCCCGGTGCCGGTGATCAGCTTGTAGGTCGAGCCCGGCGGCTCCTGCTCGCTGATCGCGAGGTTGATGAGCGGGCGGTCGCGGTCGTTGACGAGGCGGCGGAAGTCGGTGGTGGAGATACCGCGCGCGAAGAGGTTGTTGTCGTACGAGGGGAGCGAGACCATCGCGAGGACCTCGCCGGTCTGGGGGTCCATGACGATGAAGACGCCGCGGCGGAGCCCGACGACGTTCATCGCCCACTTCAGGGCCCGCTCCGCTTCCTTCTGGACCTGGAGGTCGATCGTGAGCACGAGCGAGCGGCCCTCCTGGGGCTCCCGGATCGTGCGCAGTGCCCGGACGACGCGGCCGGACCCGTCGCGCTGGACCTCCTGAAGGCCGTAGCGCCCGCGCAGCTCTTCCTCGAAGGTGAGCTCGAGCCCGGCCTTGCCGATCGTGTCATCCGGCAGGTATCCGTCGTCCTTGAGGCGGCCGAACTCCTCGCCGGAGATCCGCCCCGTCCAGCCAAGGACGTGGGAGACGAGGGGGCCGAAGAGATAGTTGCGGCGCGAATCGAGCTCCACCCAGACGCCCGGGAGCGAGGCGTGCTCCTCCGCGATCAGCCGCGCGGTATCCGTGGGCACGTCGATCGCGATCCGGATCGGGTCGTACTTGCTCGACCGGCTCCGGTCGAGGGTCTGGATGATCCCCTCCGCCGAGAGGTCGAGCAGCTCGGCGAGCCGCGCGGCCACGCGCTCCCGCTGCGTGTACGGCAGGTCCGCCGGCCGAAGCCGGACCGTGAATGAGGGGATGTTCTCCACGAGCTTCCGGCCCCGCCGGTCGTAGATCAGGCCGCGCTGGACGCGGATCGGCTCGGTCGCCATCCGCTGGGCGCGCGCGAGCGTCGTGTAGCGCCCGGCCTGGAGGACCTGGAGGTCGTACATCCGGAAGCCGAGCGCCCCGACGACGAGGACGATCGCGATGCCGAAGGCGATGAAGCGCCCGCTCCGGCGCCGATCGCCCGGGGTCTGGAGGGGGGCGCCGCTGCTCGCGCTCACCAGGTCAACCGGTCGACCCGCCCGAAGCGCCTCCCCCAGGCACGGATCGTGGCGGCGGTGGCGATCGCGAAGAGGGCGTTGACGATGCCGATGGCGGCGAAGGCGGGGGCGTTGAGAGGCTGCATCTCGGTCCCCGTGGTGAGAGCCAGCAGGAGCATCAGGGTTCCCTGGTAGAAGAAGGTGAGGACGATCGTGATCACTCCGATGAGGAGCGAGCCCGGGTAGTCGGCGATGCGCGCGAGGAGGAGGGCGGCCCCGGCGGAGAGGAGCATCGCGAGCGTGGTGGCGCCGATCGCGCGGTCCGGCGAGAGGAGGTCGAGGAGGAGCCCGCCCACAAGAGCCCACGTCATCCCCTGCTCGAAGCCGAGCAGGATGACGATCGCGATCGTCATGGCGAGGACGAGGTCGGGCTTGATCCCCGCGATGAGCAGCTGGGTCAGCACGCTCGACTCGACGATCGCGGCGATCGTCGCGCCGACGGCTGCGATGAGAAGGCTCATGGCCGGCGACGTTCCCCTTCTCGGGATTCGTGATCGGCGCCCGGGCGGTGCGGAAGCGCCGCACCCGGGGGCCGGAGGATAGCACCGGTCGACCGCCGACCCGATCGGTCGGTGTTCCACGTGAAACATCACGAGCGAGGGACGGGGCCGCGCCTGGGGCGGCGGGTCCCGTGGCTCGGGATCCTGCGACGGCCGGGACCACAGGACTGTCGCACGTGAAACATCGGCCACTTCTCCACATCCGCGTAACGGCGGAGAAGGCCCTCCTGGGGTAAAATCACCCCTGTGATGCGGGACCCCCGGAAGCGCTGATTGGCCGAGATCATCGCCTGTGCCAACCAGAAGGGCGGCGTCGGCAAGACGACCACGGTCGTCAGCCTCGCGGCCTGGCTGGCCCTCTCCGGCAAGCGCGTCCTCGTCGTCGACGTCGACCCGCAGGGCAACGCGACGAGCGGGCTCGGCATCGACCGCTCCGCGCTTCCGGCCTCCCTCTACGACGTCCTTCTCGGTGAGGTCGCGGCTGCGGATGCCATCGTCCCCACGGCGATCCCCGGTTGCAGCATCCTCCCGTCCACCCGGGCGCTCTCCGGCGCGGAGATCGAGCTCATCGACCTCGACCAGCGCGAGCGCCGCCTGGCCTCGATCCTCGCCCCGGTCCGGGAGCGCTTCGACATCCTCCTCCTGGACTGCCCGCCCTCGATCGGCCTCCTCAGCGTCAACGCGCTCACGGCGGCGGACAGCGTCCTCGTCCCGATCCAGTGCGAGTACTTCGCGCTCGAGGGGCTCGGGCAGCTGATGGAGACGATCGCGCTCGTGCGGGCGCACCTCAACCCCGGCCTGGAGCTGAAGGGGCTCGTCCTCACGATGTGGGACGGACGGACGAGCCTCGCGGCCGCGGTCGCCGCGGATGTCCGGACGCACTTCGGGGACGAGGTCTTCCGCACGGTGATCCCGCGCAGCGTCCGCCTCGCGGAGGCCCCGAGCCACGGGATGCCGATCGCGACCTACGATCGGGCCTCGCGCGGGGGCCAGGCCTACGCCGCCCTCGCCACGGAGCTCCTTGAGCGGAGCCGCCCGATGGCCACCGCGAGCGCCCGATGAGCCAGAACGTGACGAAGCCCGCCCGGGGGCTCGGACGCGGGCTCGCCTCGCTCATCCCCACCGGGGCCGGGGACGGCGGGACCTCGCAGGGCGCCGGCGGGGTCCGGGAGATCCCCCTCGCGTCGATCCGGCGCAACCCGTACCAGCCGCGCGAGCGCTTCCACGGACCGGCCCTGGACGAGCTGGCGGCGAGCGTGCGCGAGCATGGGATCCTGCAACCGATCGTCGTCATCGCCGCGGACGGGGGCTATCAGCTCGTCGCCGGCGAGCGCCGGACGCGCGCCGCGGAGCTGGCCGGGCTGACCACGATCCCGGCGGTCGTCCGCAGCGCGGATGAGCAGGCCCAGCTCTCGATCGCGCTCGTGGAGAACCTCCAGCGCGCAGACCTCGATGCGCTGGAAGAGGCGCGCGCCTACCGGCGCCTGATGGACGAGTTCGGCTGCACCCAGGAGGAGGTCGCCCGCCGGGTCGGCCGCTCCCGTTCTGCGGTCGCGAACACGCTCCGGCTCCTCGCCACGGCCCCGGCCGTCCAGGAGGCCGTCGCGGAGGGACGCGTCACGGAGGGGCACGCGCGCGCGATCGCGGCGCTGGACGATCCGGCGGCGCAGGTGGATGCGCTGGCGCGCGTGGAGGCAGCCGGCCTCTCGGTCCGCGACACGGAGCGGCTCGTCCGCGAGAGCGTGGCGGGACCGGCCGCCACCCCGGCGCGGCGCCGCGGTACCACCCCGGACGACCCGGACCTGGAGCGCCTGGAGGGAGACCTCCGGGACGCGCTCGGCACACGGGTCACGATCACCCCCGGCCGCCAGGGGGGCCGGATCACGATCACCTGGTTCGATGACGAGGAGCTCGGTCGTCTCGTGGACCGACTGACAGGAGGAACGCGATGAGCGAGCCCGGCGCCCCGGACTCCGAGACCAAGCCCCGCCGCTCCGCCCGCGGGGAGGGGCAGCCGGCATCGGGCTACGGCGCCGATTCGATCCAGGTCCTCGAGGGGCTGGAGGCGGTCCGGCGCCGGCCGGGCATGTATATCGGCTCCACGGATGAGCGCGGTCTCCACCACCTCGTCTGGGAGATCGTGGACAACAGCATCGACGAGGCGATGGCCGGTCACGCGACCCGCATCCGCATCGCGATCCAGCCGGACGGCAGCATCCTGAACCGGGATGACGGCCGCGGCGTCCCGGTCGGCAAGCACGCCCAGACGGGACGGGATGCGCTGGAGGTCGTCCACACCGTGCTGCATGCGGGTGGCAAGTTCGGCGGCGGCGGCTACAAGGTCTCCGGCGGGCTCCACGGCGTGGGCGTGAGCGTCGTCAACGCCCTCTCCACCTGGATGCACGTGGAGTCCGCGCGGGACGGGAAGATCTGGGCCCAGGACTACGAGCGCGGCCAGCCCAAGGCGAAGGTCTACGAGATGGGGCCCGCCAAGGGACGCCGCGGGACCACCACGCACTTCCTTCCGGACCCCACGGTCTTCGAGACGGTCGAGTTCCGCTTCGAGACGATCGAGCAGCGGCTGCGGGAATCGGCCTACCTGAACAAGGGCATCCGGATCCAGCTCGTGGACGAGCGCGAGGAGCCCGCCCGGGAGAAGACCTTCTACTTCGAGGGCGGCCTCGTCAGCTACGTCCGGCACATCAACCGCGCCAAGGACACGATCACCAACCCGATCTCGATCGAGAAGGTCGTGGGCTCCACCTCCATCGAGGTCGCCCTCCAGTACGACGACGGCTACAACGACCGGGTCCTTGCCTTTGCGAACAACATCCGGACGGTGGATGGGGGCACGCACGTCTCCGGCTTCCAGGCAGGCCTCACCCGCACGCTCAACGAGTGGGCCAAGCGCCAGGGCGTGATCAAGGACGCCAAGGACAACCTCTCGGGCGACGATGTCCGTGAGGGCCTCACCGCCGTCATCAGCGTGAAGCTGACCGATCCCCAGTTCGAGGGCCAGACCAAGGCGAAGCTGGGGAACGCGGACGTGAAGGGTGCCGTCCAGAACGCCGTCTCCGAAGGGCTCAACCAGTACCTGGACGAGAACCCGGGCGACGGCCGGCGCATCATCGAGAAGTCGCTCACGGCGCAGCGCGCGCGGGAGGCCGCCCGCAAGGCGCGCGACCTCGTCATCCGGAAGAGCGCCCTGGAGGGATCGGCCCTCCCCGGCAAGCTCGCCGACTGCCAGGAGCGCGACCCGGAGCGCAGCGAGCTCTACATCGTGGAGGGTGACTCCGCGGGTGGCTCGGCCAAGCAGGGCCGGGACCGCCGCTCGCAGGCGATCCTCCCGATGTTCGGGAAGATGCTGAACGTGGAGAAGGCGCGCCTGGACCGGGTCCTCTCCTCGGAGAAGATCCGGCCGCTCATCATCGCGCTCGGCACGGGGATCGGGGACACCTTCGACATCTCGAAGCTGCGGTACCACAAGATCATCCTGCTGGCGGATGCGGACGTGGACGGCGCGCACATCCGGACGCTCCTCATGACCTTCTTCTTCCGCAACATGCAGGACCTGATCACCGCCGGGCACCTCTACGTGGCTCAGCCGCCGCTCTTCCGCGTGAGCACGGGGAAGGTCACCCGCTACGCACGGGATGAGCGGGAGCGGGATCGCGTGGCGAAGGAGATGAAGGTCAAGAACCTGACGATCCAGCGCTTCAAGGGCCTCGGCGAGATGAACGCCGAGCAGCTCTGGGAGACCACGATGAACCCGGAGACGCGCACCCTCCTGCGCGTGGACATCGACGACGCCGCGGAGGCCGAGACGTACTTCTCCAAGCTGATGGGCGAGAAGGTGGAGCCGCGCCGCGACTGGATCCGCGCAGAGGCGCGCAAGGTGCAGAACCTTGACGTCTGACGCGACCCGGGCACGCCTGCTCGGCCGCACGCTCGCGGATCTGGCGGAGACGCCGGACGAGCTGCTCGCCGCCCTGCGGGCCGCGGGCACCTCCGAGTCGAGCACCGCCGCAGCGCTCCGGCCCGTCGCGGAGACCCTTGCACGGGCCCTGGACGAAGGGTCCCCCACGCTCGCTCTCTCGCTCGCGCAACGGCTCGCCGTGGAGCCCGCCCGGGATGCCCGGCTCATCGCGCTCCGCGTCCTCCGCCGGCCCCTCGCCGCGGACCCGGAGCGTGCCTGGCAGCTCCTCCGGCGGATCGGCCGGGAAGCCGACGATCCAGCCCTCCAGCCGGCGCTCGCGGACCTGCTCGCCCGCGGCGTCCTCGCCGAGCGCTTCCGCTGGGCAGAGCTGGAGCAGCTCGTCTATTCGGACCGCGCCCACGAGCGCGCCCTCGTGGGTGCCGCGATCGCGCGGATCCCCGCCGTCCTTCCGCGCGCCGCCCGCGCGTCCTGGGACCCCGCGCCCGCGCTCGCCCTGATCGGCGAGCTGATCGGGGATGCGGATCCGCTCGTCCGGCGCTCGCTGGCACGTGCGCTCCGCGTCGCCGCCCGCCAGGACCCCGGGGTCGCCGGTGCCTGGCTCGCCGCGGAGGCGGAGCTGGCCGCAGAGGGTCCGGACGCCAATCGCGCGGTCGTCGTCCGCCAGGCGCTCACGGCGCTCCCGGACCGTCCGGCTGCCGCCATCCGCGTCCGGATCGCCGGCGTCCGCCGCCGGCCAGGGCCACCATCCACGAGCCGCGCGGCGGCGATCGCAAACCGTTTCGGCCTGGCCGCGCACGCGGACCGGGCGATCTCGCAGCAGGGTGAACGCTTCCTCGGGAGGGGCGCATGACGGACGAGCTCGGGCGGATCCGCCCCATCCCCATCGAGGAGGAGCTGAAGAGCGCCTACCTCGACTATGCGATGAGCGTCATCGTGAGCCGCGCCCTCCCGGACGTCCGGGACGGCCTGAAGCCGGTCCACCGCCGGATCCTCTACACGATGAACGAGATGGGCCTCTCGGCCCAGTCGGCGTACCGCAAGTGCGCGGCGATCGTCGGCGAGGTGATGGGCAAGTACCACCCGCACGGCGACCAGGCGCTCTACGACGCCCTCGTGCGGCTCGCCCAGGACTTCAGCCTGCGCTACCCGCTCGTGGATGGCCAGGGGAACTTCGGCTCCGTGGACGGGGATCCGCCCGCCGCGATGCGCTACACGGAAGCGCGCATGGCCGCGATCAGCGCCGAGCTCCTCGCGGATATCGACAAGGAGACGGTCGACTTCGTCGAGAACTACGACGGCACGCAGATGCAGCCGTCCGTCCTCCCGGCCAAGCTCCCGAACCTGCTCATCAACGGCTCGGCGGGGATCGCGGTCGGCATGGCCACGAACATCCCGCCCCACAACCTCGTCGAGGTCGCGAACGCCACGAACGCGCTCATCGACGACCCGGACCTCTCCTCGGACGACCTCGCCGGGATCCTCCTCGGCCCGGACTTCCCGACCGGCGCCACGATCTTCCGCTACGAGCGCCGCCGGAACCCGTTCACCGGCCAGTGGGAGGAGATCGACGCGATCCGCGACCTCTACTCGCATGGGCGCGGGCGGGTCGTCATGCAGGCGACCGTCTCCTTCGAGGAGACCCGCCAGGGGAAGACGGCGATCATCGTCACCGAGCTCCCCTACCAGGTGAACAAGGCGACCCTCCTCGAGAAGATCGCGGAGCTCGTGAAGACGGGCAAGATCGACGGCATCTCCGGGCTCCAGGACGAATCGAGCCGAGACGGGATGCGCATGGTCATCGAGTGCAAGAAGGACGCGGCGCCGCGGAAGGTCCTCAACAACCTCTTCCGCCACACCGCCCTGAAGATGGCCTTCAACGCGAACATCGTCGCGCTCGTGGACGGCCAGCCCCAGACCCTTCCCCTGAAGGCGATCCTCCAGCACCACATCGACTGGCGCCGGATCGTCGTCACCCGCCGCACGGAGTACGACCTCCGCAAGGCACGCGACCGGGCCCACATCCTGGAAGGCCTGAAGATCGCGCTGGACAACCTGGACGAGGTGATCCGCACGATCCGCGCCTCCGCGGACGTGGAGAACGCGCGCCAGAACCTGATGAGCAGCTTCGGCCTCTCCGAGGTCCAGGCGAACGCGATCCTCGAGATGCAGCTCCGCCGGCTCGCCGCCCTCGAGCGCAAGAAGATCGAGGACGAGTACATCGCGATCCTGCAGCTGATCGCCGAGCTGGAGGACATCCTCGCCAACCCGCGCCGCGTCCTCGCGATCATCCGGGAGGAGAACGCGGACCTCGCGAAGCGCTACAGCGAGCCGCGCCGGACGCGCATCGAGGGAAGCTCGGACAAGGAGCTCACGGACGAGGATCTCATCGCGAAGGAGGACGTCGTCGTCACGATCTCCGCCCGCGGCTACATCAAGCGCCAGCCGCTCGCCACCTACCGCCGCCAGGCGCGGGGTGGCAAGGGGATCATCGGGGCGCGCACGGTGGAGGAGGACGCGGTCCGCCACCTCATCGTCGCGAACACCCACGACTGGGCGCTCTTCTTCACCGATCGCGGCCGCGTCTTCTCCTGCAAGGTCCACGCGGTCCCGGATGCCTCGCGGCAGGCCAAGGGCGTCCCGATCATCAACCTCGAGGGGATCCAGGTGGAATCCGGCGAGCGCGTGCTCGCGGTCATCACCCTCGCCCACTTCGAGCAGGGCCACAACCTCGTCATGGCGACCCGCAAGGGGATCGTGAAGAAGACCCCGGTCGAGCAGTTCGGCAAGGTCCGCTCCACCGGGATCCGCGCGCTCACCGTGGCAGAGGGCGATGCCCTCGCGTGGGTCGGCGTCTCATCGGGGACGGACGATATCGTCCTTGCCACCCAGGGCGGCCGGATCGCGCGCTTCCCGGAGACGGAGGTCCGGGCGATGGGTCGGGATGCCTCCGGCGTCATCGGGATCCGGCTCGCCGGCCGGTCGGATGAGGTCGTCGGGATGGGGATCGTGGAGCCGGATGCGGACATCCTCGTCCTCACCGAGACGGGCTATGGCAAGCGCGTCGCGCTCGCCGACTTCCGCACCAAGCACCGCGGCAGCCAGGGCGTCCGGCTCATCCCGATGGAAGGGAAGAAGACCGGCCCCGTCGCGGCGGTGGAGCTCGTCTCGGAGAACGACGAGGAGCTCCTCCTCATCAGCGAGGGCGGCCAGGTCGTGCGCACGAACGTGAAGAGCGTCGCGCGCTACAGCAGCGGCGCCCGCGGCGTCGCGGTCATGCGCCTGAACGACGGTGACAAGGTCGCCGGGATCGCCGTCTTCCGCGCCGGCGCCCCCGAGGGGCTCGGCATCGACGAGAATGAGGGTGACGCGCCCGAGGGGTCGGGAGCCGAGTGACCGGGACCATGCGCTACGGGACCGGGCTGGAGGACGCACACCGGTGAACGCCTTCGGGCTGGAGCCCGCCTCGAAGCTCGGGGAATCGCTCGGCCTCTACTCGGGGAACGCCAACCTCGAGCTGGCCCGGAAGATCGCCCGCTACCTCGGGATGCCGCTCGGCAACCTGGAGTGCTTCCAGTTCGCGAACGAGAACATCTTCGTGAAGATCCTGGACAACGTCCGGGAGCGGGATGTCTTCCTCATCCAGCCCACCTCGCGCCCGGTCCAGACGTCGATCATGGAGCTCCTCATCATGATCGACGCCTTCAAGCGCGCGAGCGCCGGGCGGATCACCGCCGTCGTGCCGTACTACGGCTACGGGCGCTCGGACAAGAAGGACCAGCCGCGCGTCCCGATCACCGCGCGCCTCATCGCGGACCTGATCAGCGTCGCCGGTGCGGACCGTCTCCTCACGGTGGACCTCCACCAGGGCCAGATCCAGGGCTTCTTCAACATCCCCGTGGACGAGCTGACGGCCGTCCATCTCCTCTCCAACTGGTTCCGCCAGAAGGGGCTGGAGCGGCCGGTCGTGGTGACGGACCTCGGCTTCGCCAAGCGGGCGCGCACCTTCGCCCAGGAGATCGGCGCGCCGCTCGCGATCGTGGAGAAGCGGCGCTCGGACAACGACGACCGCGCCCAGGTCCTCAACGTCATCGGCGACGTGCGCGGCAAGCAGGCGGTCATCGTGGACGACGAGATCGATACCGCCGGCACCCTCACCCAGATCTGCCAGGCCCTCGAGCGCGAGGGGGTGACCGAGATGTACGCCACGGCCACCCATGGCGTCCTCTCGGACCCCGCGATCGAGCGGATCGCCGCCTCGCAGCTCACCGAGGTCGTCATCACGGACACGATCCCGCTCCCCGCACACGGCCACATCGAGAAGATCCGCCAGCTCTCCGTCGCCCCGCTGATCGGTGAGGCGATCGCACGGATCCATCGCGGTGAGTCGGTCGGGGCCCTCTTCTCGTCGGAGCTGGAGCTCGTCCAGGAGATGGTCCTGTGGGGCGACGGCGAACCGGCCGAGACGACGCCCTGACCGCGTCCCGTGCGTCGGCTACCATCCCCTTCCATGACGAGCCACCCGGAGGCCGGACGATGACGCTGCAGAACTACCGACCCGGCAAGGACGGGACGCTCGAGCCCGCCCCGCCGAGCAGCGGGGACTGGCGGCGCGACCTGCGCTCCCGCCGCTGGGAAGCCGCGGAGCTGAAGAACCCGGAGGCGGACAAGACGAACCCGTGGTTCGCGGTCGCCTTCATCGTGGTCCTCTCCGCGATCACCTTCGCGGTGATCGTCGCGGGGTATTCGTCCGGCTTCTGGGGCTGATCGCCGGCCCGGAGGGGCGCGGCGCGCACGGAGCGGCTCAGGCCGCGGGCGTCACTGCCCGTGGCACTTCTTGAACTTCTGCCCGGATCCGCAGTGGCAGGGGTCGTTGCGGCCGATCTTCGGCGCGGCGGATCCCTTGGCGGCGCTCTCGCCGGCGACCGCCTCGTCCCCCTTCTGAAGGGTCATCTTGCGCGGCGCGGTGCGCATCCCCGGGATCACCGGTGCGGCGGCTGCCGCGGCGGGGGCGGCAGGACGCTGGACGGGCGCGGCAGCGGGTGCTGCGGGCGACGCGGCGGGTGCCGAGGGGGCCGACCCTGCCTGGGCTGCGGCCACCGCCTCCCCGCGCGCGCGGATCGCCGCGAGCTGCTCCGGGGAGGGCATCGGCATCTGGGTCGTGGGCGGCTGCGGCTGCTGGACCTGGACGTTCACGCGGAAGATCGTGGACGCGACCCCGTGGCGGATGAATCCGCTCAGCTCCTCGTAGAGCTTGAAGGCCTCGCGCTTGAACTCCACGAGCGGGTCCGTGCCGCCGTAGCCGCGGAGCCCCACGCCCCGGCGGAAGTCGTCCAGCTCGGTGAGGTGGTCCACCCAGAGCTGGTCGATCGTGCGCAGGAGGACGAGCCGCTCCACGGTCGCCCACGTCTCGGCGCCGAAGCGCTCCGCACGGGCCGCGAGCGTCGCCTCGGCAGCCTCGAGGACCGCCTCCACGATCTCCTCCTGGCTGCGCATCTCCTCGAAGTCGTCGCCGGTGAGCCCGTCGCCCTCGATCCCCAGCTGGGTGATGGAGCGCGCCAGGCCGTCCACGTCCCATTCCTCGCGGGAGGGGCCGAGATGCTGGTCCGCGAGGAGGCGGACCTCGTCCTCGACGAAGCCCATGATGGTCCCGGCCAGGTCCTCGTTGCGCAGGACCTTGTCGCGCTCGGCGTAGATCGTCTCGCGCTGCCGGTTGATGACGTCGTCGTACTCCACGACGCGCTTGCGGATGTCGAAGTTGTAGCCCTCGACGCGGGTCTGCGCGTTCTCGATCGTCTTGGAGACGAGCTTCGACTCGATCGCGACGTCGCCTTCCAGGCCCATCCGCTCCATGAGACCCGCGACCCGGTCCGAGGCGAACCGCTTCATCAGGGTGTCTTCCAGGGAGAGGTAGAAGCGCGAGGAGCCGGGGTCACCCTGGCGGCCGGCACGGCCACGCAGCTGGTTGTCGATCCGGCGCGCGTCGTGGCGCTCGGTGCCGATGATGTGGAGACCGCCCGCCGCAACGACCTGGTCGTGCTCGACCGAGCACTGCTCCTTCGCCTTCCCGAGCGTCTCCTCGTAGACCTCCGGCGGCGCATCCGTGAGCGTGAGCCCCTGCTGGTGGAGCATCGCGATCGTGAGCCCCTCCGGGTTGCCGCCCAGGAGGATGTCCGTGCCGCGGCCGGCCATGTTCGTGGCGATCGTGACGGAGCCGGCGCGGCCCGCCTGCGCGACGATCGGCGCCTCCTTCTCGTGCGCCTTGGCGTTCAGGACCTCGTGGCGGATCCCGCGCCGCTTGAGCATCTCGGAGAGGATCTCGCTCTTCTCCACGCTCACCGTGCCCACGAGGACCGGGCGGCCCTTGTCGCGCATCTCGACGACCTCGTCGATCAGCGCCCGGAACTTCGCATCCTCGGTCTGGAAGACGAGATCCGCATCGTCCTCGCGGACCATCGGCCGGTGGGTGGGGATGGAGACGACCTCCAGCCCGTAGATCTTGTAGAACTCCTCCTGCTCCGTGAGCGCGGTTCCGGTCATGCCGGAGAGCTTGGAGTAGAGGCGGAAGTAGTTCTGGAAGGTGATCGTGGCGAGGGTCACGGACTCGCGCTGGACGCGCAGGCCCTCCTTGGCCTCGATCGCCTGGTGGAGCCCCTCGGACCAGCGGCGGCCGGGCATCTGGCGCCCGGTGAACTCGTCCACGATGACGATCTCGCCGTCCTTGACGAGGTAGTCGCGGTCGCGCTTGTAGAGCGCATGCGCACGGAGCGCCTGCTCGAAGTGCCGCGCGAGGCGCGGGTCCGCGCTCACGTCGTAGATGTCCGGCACGCCGAGGAGCTTCTCGATCTTCTCGATCCCCTCCTCCGTGGAGGAGACCGCGTGCTCCTTGAGGTCGACGAAGTAGTCGCCACCCTCCTCGGCACCCTCCGGGCGGCCCTTGAGGCGCGGCACGAGGCGGGCGAACGTGTAGTAGAGGTCCGCCGATTCCTCGGCCTGGCCGCTGATGATGAGCGGCGTCCGCGCCTCGTCGATGAGGATGTTGTCCACCTCGTCCACGATCGCGAAGTAGCGGTCGCGCATCACGCGCTCGCGCGCGTCCGTGACCATGTTGTCGCGGAGGTAGTCGAAGCCGAGCTCGTTGTTCGTGGCGTAGGTGACGTCCGCCGCGTAGGCCTCGCGGCGCGGGACGGGGCGGAGGTAGAGGAGCCGCTCGTCCGTTGAGCGGTGGTCCGGGTCGAAGAGGTAGGCGGCGTCGTGCTGGATGACGCCGACCGAGAGGCCGAGCCCATGGAAGATCGGGCCCATCCACTGCGGGTCGCGCTTGGCGAGGTAGTCGTTGACGGTGACCACGTGGACACCGCGCCCGGACATCGCGTTGAGCGCCGCGGCGAGGGTGGGGAGCATCGTCTTCCCCTCGCCCGTCTTCATCTCCGCGATCCGCCCCTGGTGGAGGACTGCGCCGCCCATCAGCTGGACGTCGTAGTGGCGCATCCCGCGCTTCCGGCGGGCGACCTCGCGAGCGGCAGCGAAGACATCCGGCAGGACGCCGTCCAGGGCCACCTGGAGCCGGCGGTCGTTCTCCTTCTCCCGTGCGCGGCGGAGGTCTGCCCGGCGCGCGGAGTCCGCGGAGATCTCCTCCTCGTCCGCCTCCCGGTAGGCAGCGGCCTCGCGCACCTCGGCACGGACCTCCGCCATCTCGGCGCGGATCTCCTCGTCCGAGAGGCCCTGGTAGTGCGCTTCCAGCTCGTTGACGCGCGCGACGATCTTGCGCAGCTCCGCGTGGTGGCGTTCGCTGCCGGTACCCATCAGCTTCGAGACGAGGGATCGCATAGGCGCATGAGTGTAGCGCGCGGGTGACGCGGGACGGTCCGGCGGCCGAGGTGGCCGGTCCCGGAACCGAGCCGGGTGCGCCGCTCGCTGCGCCCGCAGGCGGATCCACGCTCGCCGGAGGCCCCCGGGAGAGGGGAGCGACCGGTCGGCGGAGCGCATCTGGATACGATTTCACGGAAATCCTCCCCAGACCCCTTGTTTCCGGATGGTTACGTTTTCTATACTCGCCGGCAGGAGATGGCCGAGAGCCTGGGACGCAGGTGGGTCGGCCCGAGGGAAGGGAGCAGAAGATCGTGAAGGCGTTGCCCGCCGCGCCCGACACCGAGGCGATCGAGGCCTCGATGACCGATCTCATCGCGTGCGAGCGCGACTGTCGGAGCTGCAGCTATGCCGCGTCGCTCGATTGCGACGGGGACTGCGCTGTCTGCGTCCATAACGGATACTGTCCCTGCGTGAACCCCGTCGTCGCCCGCAGCAAGACCGCGCTCCGGATCATCGAGCTCCGTCCCCTGCTGCTCCAGGATCTGCAGGCCCGAGGCTGATGGAGCTCTCCGTCATCCGGGAGCTGGCCGCGCGCATCCAGGCGACCTCGGGGCGTCTTTGACCTCCCTGCCCGCGAAGCGCGCGTAGCCGCGCTGGAGGCGCAGGTCGCCGGTCCCGGCTTCTGGGATGACCAGCGCGCCGCCGGAAAGGTCGTCCGCGAGGCGAACGGGCTTCGCGAGGACATCGCCACCTGGCAGGCTCTCACCGGGCGTGCCACGGATCTGGTGGAGCTCGCCGAGCTGACCCTCGGGTCCGGCGACGCGGAGATGGAAGCCGGCGTGGAGACCGAGCTCGCCGCGCTCTCCCGGGACTACGAGCGCGAGCGGACCGCGCTCCTCTTCTCCGGCCCGTACGACGAATCGGACGCGATCCTTTCCATCAGCGCGGGCGCCGGGGGCACGGAGGCGACCGACTGGGCGGAGATGCTCCTCCGGATGTACCTCCGCTGGGCGGAGCGCCACCGCTGCACCACGGAGATCATGGATCGCCTGGAGGGCGAGGCGGCAGGGATCAAGAGCGCCACGATCTCGATCCGCGGCCGGCGCGCCTACGGCTGGCTGCGCGCGGAGCGCGGCGTCCACCGGCTCGTGCGGATCAGCCCGTACGACGCGCAGAAGCGGCGGCAGACCACCTTCGCGCTCGTGGAGGTCCTGCCGCAGGTGGACGACGCGGTAGAGGTGGGCGAGATCCGGGACGATGACCTGCGGGTGGACACCTACCGCTCGTCCGGCGCCGGCGGCCAGCACGTGAACAAGACCGACTCGGCGGTCCGGATCACCCACCTGCCCACGGGGATCGTGGTCCAGAGCCAGAACGAGCGCTCCCAGCACCAGAACCGGGAGCTCGCGATGACCGTCCTCCGGGCGCGCCTCCTGGAACGCAAGATCGCCGAGCGCGAGGCGGAGCTGGCCGCGATCCGTGGCGAGCACGTGGAGGCAGGCTGGGGGAACCAGATCCGCTCCTACGTCCTCCACCCCTACCAGATGGTCAAGGACCACCGGACGGAGCACGAGACGAGCGATACGACCGGCGTCCTGGACGGCGAGCTCGACCGCTTCATGCTTGCCGAGCTGGAGCGTGTCGTGACGGGCGGCGAGAGCCGCTGACCCCCCGCGGAAGGAGAGCGAGCGTGTACGTGGAGCCCGATTCCAGCCTCGTCCTGCCGGCGGACGGCACCGAGATGGCCGCCTGGCTCGCCGCCGCGCAGGCCGCCTGCGACGACGCGGATGTCATCGCGCTGCGCCACTTCCGCCAGCACCTCCACGTGGAGGAGAAGCCGGATCGCTCCTTCGTCACCCAGGCGGACAAGGCGATCGAAGAGGCGATCCGCGAGCGCCTCGTGCGCACCTTCCCGACCCACGGGCTCGTGGGCGAGGAGTACGGGACGCAGGAGGGTGCCCACGACATCCGCTGGATCATCGACCCGATCGACGGCACCCACAACTACATGCGCGGCGTGCCCCTCTTCGGCACCCTCCTCGGCCTCGAGGTCGCGGGCGAGCTCGTCCTCGGCGTCCTCTCCGCCCCCGCGCTCGGCCACCGCTGGTTCGCCTGGACGGGCGGCGGCGCCTGGGAGGCGCGGATCGCGGACGGGACCTGGGACCGGGCGAGCGCAGCCCGCCTCCGCGTCTCGGGGATCTCCCGGCTGGAGAACGCCCAGCTCGTCTACTCCTCCGTCCCCCAGCTCATCGATTCCGGGCAGGTCCCGGGCTTCACGCGGCTCATCCGCACCGTCTGGCGCGATCGCGGCTTCGGCGACTTCTGGGGCTACGCGCTCGTCGCCGGCGGGATGGCGGAGGCGATGGTGGAGATCGGCTGCAAGAGCTGGGATCTGGCCGGACCGGCCGTCCTCGTACGCGAAGCGGGCGGCCGCTTCTCGGACCTGACGGGGAAGCTGGACATCTACGGCGAGGGGATCGTGGTGGCCTCCAACGGGACCCTCCACGATCGGATCCTGGACGAGCTGACCCGGGGCTGAGACCCGTGCCGCCGGGGGCGGATGGCTGGTGTGCAGAAGTGAGGTTGCACCCCGCGCCCTCATCTGGTAGCGTCACCTACAAGAGGCAAGGGAGCCGTGTCCCGAGCCCATAGCGAACGGATCGCCGTGCTCCGCCGACTGCCCCTTGTCGCTGTCGCCCTCGCCGTCTCCGTCGGTGCGGTCGCCTTCGTCGCCCCGGTCGCCCCGACGGTTCCGGGTGCCGTGACGTCCGTCGTGACCGCGACGCCGCGTCCTACCGCGACCCCGCGTCCCACCAGGACCCCGAGGCCGACGGCGACGCCGCGTCCCACCGCGACGCCGCGTCCCACCGCGACGCCGCGTCCCACCGCGACGCCGCGTCCCACCGCGACGCC
>Ga0075473_10000176_pt1 | contig 25896 bp, 26 predicted proteins | sample DEB19_08_DNA_FD_76340 | JGI IMG/M metagenome (GOLD analysis project Ga0075473, IMG submission 76340) | Aqueous microbial communities from the Delaware River and Bay under freshwater to marine salinity gradient to study organic matter... | ecosystem: Environmental > Aquatic > Marine > Coastal ... | reverse complement strand
TAGACATTTTTAGGCCATTCTTGAGCATCGAGAGCCTCAGTTTGACAGTTGTTCCCGCTAGTGCAGGATTGATTGCGTTCAAAACTGGAAACATGAAACTTAAGCTATTTGACAGAGGGCGGCTTTCTCAAATAGCACCAATTGTTGCCCCTTCTCGATTTGGAGTTGTGAAATTTGATATTGAGTACGGTTGGTCACATCCTGCAGGTAGAACAACGGTAGGTAGACCTGGTGACGCCCAGGATGATAGAATTGGTCAGCTTATTGATGCAATGAGAGTAACAGAGTCTTATCAAGTCGTGAATAGCAATTTCACATTTGAGCAGGATGGATCTGTTTCAATTGACATAAAGCTGAGCATGTTAGCAAGCAGAAGCATCCAAAATAGATCTGTGAAGTTTGCAGGTGATGACGCAGATGTCAAGGACATCGAAGCCTTGCTAAAGGAAATTCAGAGAATTCTAACAGGATTTTCAAAAGACATCAATATTCCATCGATTCTAACAGGTGGTGTAGACACCTTCATCAACATGGATGAAGGACAGCAAAAAGACCTCATGTCTTTCGTTCAGGGTCTCATAAAAGGAAAGAATAAACTAGGTGCATTAGCCCAAGGCGTATCGTCCAGAGTCAGCAAATTGATCGGTTCAAATCCTAAAAAATTGGGCGGTGAAGCGGCAAGATTCCAAAAGACCAGAAGTGAAAAAGCACAAAGGTTCATTAATGACTTAAGAAAGCAAGGTGACCCATTTTTGAGATTCGAGGGATTGTCAGGAAAAGGTGTGACAAAAGAAGAAATCATGTCAGGCGACTTTTCATCTCTAGGATCAATTATCATAAACACAATTGGTCCTGCGCTACAAGAGGCAGGCGACGTAATTTTCATTTTCTCATGTTTCAACAAGAATGCCGCGGCCATGTATGATCACAACATTGCCCAATTCCCCATCAGAATTGACGCAAAAGATGACAAAAAATTGACGCTTAGGACAATTCTGCAAAGAGAGATGAAAAAATCAACAAACATTTCACCTGAAGGCTTCTTTAGAATGCTGAATGACAATTTCATTCTCAGGGAGTCGACAGAAGCTTATGGATTGAGCGAGGTCTTTTTAGAGACACCCGTGTTTGACAAAGAAGGAGAAATAAAAGAGTCATACGTCAAAGGCGTAGAAGTCGACTCAGAAAAACCCGAAACTCAGCTAATTTTTGAGGAAAAGCGCCTCAGCAACTTGGAAAAAATTTACGGAAGCGGAAGACAGCACCCAAATTTCACTCTTCCCAGGCTTACAATGAAAATTGATGTCAAGCCAGCCGCTGATGGTTCCAACGTCATCAGGGTCATAATTTTTGATCAAGCAGCTAGTAATGTAGCGGACATGCAGGAAGTTTTTAATGACGTGACGTCAATGGGATTTTTTGAGAAAGACACTTTTCCTGATCCAGTTGCAGGTGTTAGAAGCGCTCGTCATGGAGAAATTGCGAACAAAATGTTCAATGACATGAACACTTCTGGGCTTATCGAAAAATATGTACCAGACAAAAGTAAGGGTGAAAAACCAACACTTCTAGAACAGTTGGAGGAAACTGCAAAAAAAGATAGTGGATCTTCTGATCCGGTATATTTTGAGCCTCTAGGCTCCGCCTCAAGACAAAGGCTGATAGAGAAGATGGATAGAATCTACTTTATGAAAGACTTTGGTGCTTCCAGCACAAAACTACGTGACATTTTCTACAAATACTTTCCAACGATCGTCTACGGTTCAATGGGCTCTGGCATCATTTCTGCGCAGTTGTCTTCTAATCAAAACGATGCTTTGACAACAATTGCCTTACAAAAACAAGAGGGCGACACTAGCGTGCCAGTTGGATTGCCAATTTTGATACATCCAACTCAATTGTCTCTCGAAGTATTTGGAACTCCAATGTTTAAGTTCTCTCAAAAGTTCTTTGTAGACTTTGGAACAGGCACTTCGGCAGATAACTTTTACGTTGTTACTGGTGTAGACATGAACTTTGATCCTGGAAATTTCAAGTGCAATTTGAAAATGACACAACTTGATGTTTTCGGTAGATTCATGAAACTTAAGGATAGCATCTTCAAGACATTGATTGCTTCATACAGGAAGGAAAAGCTAAATCCTCCTTGAAAACTTGAACTCAAGTGCATAAAATCTGAATATGCATGTCAAAGTAGATTTTGGAAGCTCGTGTTTTACTTGGCAATCCTCGCCAGATGTGCAAGGTGAGTTGACTATTTCTGATGACGTGAACTGCTCGTTCAATCAGCTCATCAAAATAGTCAATGACAAGAAAGTTGATCTAACACCTGCGAAGTACGTCAAGGTTGCCGAGCATTTTGTCTCGTCTTCTCATTTTGCTCCTCGTTTGATGCCGAAAGATACTTTGCGCATAAGTTTGCAAAAAATTGATTCCGCAGTCAATGAAACGCTGTCTATCGAAGAAAATCAGAATTATTGTCAGTCTTGGATGAAACTGTTCAAATTTTTGCAAGAGATGCAGAGAGCAAAAATTGACAAGCGCGCCCTGGAAGATCTTATGCATCAAAGAGATGCCGAGTCGTCCAGGGCTTTTCAATCCTTTCTGCCTGATGAAACTGGATTTGCTAAGAAAGTAACGTACAATGTAGCAGATTCCTTGACAGGAAGAGCCAAAGTCACATCTGGTCCGCTGATTCTCACAGCGCACCAAGACGTCAGAAAGTGTATTAGAAGTTCGTATGAGAAAGGAAAAATATTTTCAGTTGACTTTAGATCAGTCGAGCCCCGTATTGCCTTGTTATACGCAGGAATTGATGCTCCAGATGATGTTTACGGAGATCTTTTGGAAGAATTTCCTGGAATTGACAGACAGTCTGCAAAATTAGCTACATTGGTCGCTCTTTATGGCGGAAGAGTCAATAGGCTGTCAGAGGTTCTTGGTGACATTGATCGAGCCAGAAAGTCTGTTTCTTTTGTTAGGGCGCATTTTCGAGTCGACAATCTTGAAAGAAAGCTAGCCGAGCAGGCCGAAAAAGGATGCGTCAGAAACATTCTTGGTCGACCTCTTCGTGAGGCAACAAAAAATCCTCGCATTCGAACAAACCACTTCTTGCAATCTTCTGCTGCCGAATTGTCAGCCTTGCTTTTTGCAGAACTGTGTGAAAAATTCCAGCATGGCATAAGGCCGCTATTCGTAATTCATGATGCGCTGATCGTTGATGTCAACGAAGACGTCATAGAAAGTTTCACAAAAGAAGCGGATTCTATTTCGTGGAATCAAAATAGAATGCCTGTAAAAATTGAGATGCTATCACCTATTTAATGCAATGAATAACCTCGATCTGATGTTCACCAAAGCCGTTCAAAGTCTTTTGACGGAAAAAACTCGCCCAAAAACCGATACTTCTGACGAATCAGGATCAGGTGACAAGCAACCAACTGATCCTGCGTCAAAAATGATTCTATGGAATCCAGGGCCAGGAAGATGGAGCGATGCGATCAAAGGACTGAAGCAGGATGCAGATGTTCCTTACTCTGAAGTGATCAATAGCTCATCTGCGGTTGGATCACGTAGTAAGTCATTGATGGCAAGATTGAACATTCTCGAGCCATCAGATTCTGATAACACAATTGAAGCGGCAAATCAAATTTTAATGCAGGCTTTCAGGTCGCCTCTTATGTCCGCCCTTTATGGAAATCCTTCATCTAGCGATGATTCTATTGTCGTTCCTATCAGGTTGTCGACGTCTGACAAGGACATTGCTTCAGGTGCAGGAATTTCTGCAAGAAATGCAACAGTGTACATTCACTTGACGCTCATCGGTGCCTATAACGCAGGTATGCTGAAGATCAAAAAACCTTTGACAATTTCAACTGTGTCAAAAAATGATACTGCAATAACAATTAGAACCAGATGAATTGAACAACGCAGTTGGTTTTAATACATTCATCTTATGAAAACCGACGAACAAATCATTGAAAGTTACCAAAAGTACATTGGGTTGATTGGCAAGTACTTTGAAGAGTACAATGCCACAGAGATTGATTCTGCACTAGGAGCACGCCTGGCTGTTGCCCCACGAGGACAAACTACTCCTGAAGGCGGTTACGCCGGAGGATTGGTTGACTATGCCCTTCGAGTGGCTAAGAAGACCAAGATGTTTGCTGAAGTGGTGGATCACAAGTCGCTTGTCCGGGTGGCGTTGGTCCACGAACTTGGCAAGTTAGGTGATGATGAGAACGACCAGTTCATTCCACAGGATTCTTCCTGGCACGTGGAGAAGCTAGGCCAGAACTACAAATACAATGACAAGTGCGAAAAGATGGCATTTGTTCACAGGACACTGTATTTTATCGCAAAATTTGGTCTGAAGTTGGATACGAACGAGTGGATTGCGATACTTACATCGAGTGGTCCTCACAATGAGGAGAACCGCTTTTACGCTAGGGACGGACACGTTCTGTCACACATGATGCAGGCCTGCAAGTGTCTAGCGGACAATGAGCTTAAGGCGGGTGCCAAAAGCTGAGTGAGATTGATTGGCAACTATAAACTACTAGTAGGAGGACAATATGCCAGCAGATAAGGAAGCAGCAATGAAGAAGGCCAAGGACGAGGCCGCAAAGAAGAAGGCTAAGGAGCAGGCTGAGAAGAAGGCAAAGGCCGAGCAGGCTGAGAAGAAGGCAAAGGCCGAGGCCGCAAAGAAGAAGGCAAAGAAGTAATTCAGCTTTCATTTTGACAGGTGGCAGGAGAAATCTTGTCACCTGTCGCCTTTTCTAGATACTTAAACGCATGCAGAAACTTCTTAGACAATTTATTTTAGCATCTCTTTTAGAGGCCAAAGACAACAGTGAAGAAGAAGCACACATCCCCGACAGGGAAGACGATCTTCTTGTAGAACCTGATTTTTCAGCCGATGAAGCCGACGCCAAAGAAAAGTTTGAGCAGTCTACTGTAGGAGGAACTGGTGGAGCTGGACCGGCAATTGCTGGTTACACTCTTCCGCTAGGCATGAAACCTCCAGGCCAAAAGCGTCAACCAGCATACAAAGTTGCTGGCAAAGCTTACGGCAATGCCAAGTTAGCTAAGAAGAAATAAACAAACATTTGAACAATAACATCATACAGTTTACTATACCAAAAGCAAGTTACCAATTTGATTTGAAGGCAAACCAAACAGGAAAATTTGCAGATTTGACTACACAAGGAGATTTAACATCATGGCATTTAACGCAGACGCAATCCGTAAGAAGTTGGCAGACCTTTCCGGCAAGAACAGCAAGAAGAACGTAATGTGGCGCCCGGAAGAGGGCAAGACCTACACCGTTCGATTCCTCCCCCTGGCAAAGTCCTCGGACGGTAGCGGTCTTCGTGACCTCTGGTTCTACTACGGCGTTGGAAACAACTCTGGCCTCCTGGCTCCCTACCAGTTCGGCAAGCCGGATCCATTCCAGGAGCTGATCACCAAGCTTCGCGCAGACGATAACAAGGATTCCTACGAACTGGCCAAGAAGCTCTACCCCAAGATGCGAGCATTCGGTGCCGTCATCGTTCGTGGTGAGGAGGACAAGGGTGTCCGCATTTGGTCGTTCGGCAAGACCGTAATGCAGGACCTCTACAACGTGATGCTGGATGCCGATTACGGCGACATCATGGACCTGAAGAAGGGCTACGACATCAAGGTCACCTGTGAGAAGGCGTCCGGCAAGCAGTTTGCCGACACCACTGTCCGACCCCGTCCGAATCCCTCGCCTCTCAATGAGGATCCCAGCAAGGCCAAGGAGTGGGTGGCCAGTGTCCCCAACCTGGATGACATCTACAGCGAGAAGTCCTATGACGAGTTACTGAAGATTCTCAACGACTGGATCAACCCAGGCTCCTCGCTCGAAACTTCCGGCACCACCCGTGGACCTTCTGCAAGTAACGATGACGATGATGTGGTTCCGACCAAGCCGGCTTCCAGCACCAAGAAGCTCGACGATGCATTCGCTGAGCTGGACGACCTGTAAGTCAATTTGAAATTGAACTTGTCCGTAGGAGCAACAAAGTTCCTACGGACATTGTTCTTTTTCTGTCTCATCGAATACAATAAGCGCAGGAGGTAACATGGCTAGAGGCAAGAAACTTGACGCAACAGCGTCACCCCAGGCAAGAGATACCGTTGAAGATTTTACTGCAGATCTCATTGCATCCCTGAACAAGGAACACGGATCAAAGATTGCGTACAACCTATCAACTGATCTATCACCCACACACGTGAAGCGTTGGATCTCATCCGGTTCACGTCAGTTGGATTACATCATTGCTAACCGAAATAACGGTGGTGCACCTGAAGGTCGAATCATTGAAATTTTCGGTCCGCCATCAATCGGTAAGTCGCATATCGCAACCCAGTTTGCCAAGTCTACCCAAAAGATGGGAGGCATTGTCGTCTACATCGATACTGAGAACGCCACGTCTGTTGAGAACTTGGCAGCGTTAGGTGTGGACATCACCAAGCGGTTCGTTTATATTGATACTCACTGTACCGAGGAAGTTCTGTCAATTGCCGAGTCCACTATTTTGAAGGCCAAGGCAATGAACAAGGATGTGCCTGTCACCATCATCTGGGACTCAGTTGCCGCATCTTCACCGAAGGCAGAACTCCTTGGTGATTACGATAAGGACTCCATCGGTCTTCAGGCTCGTGCAATTTCCAAGGGAATGCGCAAGATTACCGGTGTCATTGCAAACCAGAATGTTCTACTGATCTGTCTTAATCAGATTCGTACAGCAATCGGTGTAATGCACGGTGATCCTACCTCAGTTCCTGGCGGCCGCGCAATTCCGTTCCACGCTTCTGTTCGAATCAAGCTCGGTGCAGGACAGCAGATCAAGGATGCCAAGGACAATGTCATCGGTATTCACGTTTCAGCCAAGACCATCAAGAACAAGGTTGCACCGCCATTCCGTTCCTGTAACTTTGAGATTCACTTTGGTAAAGGTATCGTGGAACACGAACAGATGTTCGATGTGGTTCGTGAATCCTGCGATGACCTGGGCGCCTTGGAAAAGGATGGCAAGCTTCTGAAGATCGAAGGCACCGGTGGCTGGAAGACCCTAAGCGTAGTGGATGCCACAACAGGAGAACTCGTTCATCAGCGTAAGTTCCACAAGACAGATTTTAAGGATGTTTTGAAGGAAGATGCTCAATGGGTTGATCCTTTGTTTGATCGAGCCATGACGAGGACGCTATTTACACAGTCTGGTGTTGATGTCGACGAAGAGTCATACGAGGAAATCATTACCCTGGCAGAAGCCGGTAATGAAGCACTTGAAAGCCTCGAGGGGTGATGCATGACCTCGCAGGGCAGGCCTATTCTCATTTTTGATGGGCTCAACTGTTTTATGAGACACTTTTGTGCGAACCCCACGATGACCGAAAACGGTGAACCAGCCGGCGGTCTCGTGGGATTCCTCAAGTCTATCGGCCCACTTTGCAATCACTTCAGGCCTAGTAAGGTAATTGTGGTCTGGGAGTCTGGTGGCAACCACAAGCGAATTGCGATCAGCGGTGGAACTTACAAAGGAGGAAGTCGTCCTCGAAGTCTCAATCGGTACTATGAGGACGACATTCCAAATACAAAAGAAAATCATGACAGACAATTAACTTTGACGATTGAGGCATTGAAAAACTTTCCGGTAAGTCAGCTTTATGTCAAGGATACCGAAGCCGATGATGTCATTGCGTACATTTGTCAATACAAGTTTCCACAATCAAACATTGTTGTTGTGTCTTCTGACAAAGATCTCTATCAGTTGATCGATAACAGAGTTTCTCAGTGGTCATTGAATCAGAAAAAACTTTTCAATAAACAAGAAGTCAAGGAAAAATTTGGTGTCTATCCTGAAAATCTCACAACAGTCAGATGTTTTGCAGGAGATTCTTCTGACGCAATAGCTGGCATCAAAGGTGCAGGACTTAGGACAATGTTGAAAAGATTTCCTGAGCTGATGGAAGATCGACACATTAGCGTAGGTCAATTGATTGAAAATGCCAAGGAACGACTCACGGGGTCCAATGTGGCACTTTTCGGTGAAATTGTGAAAAATGAGGATCACATCAAGAAAAATTGGAAACTGATGCACCTGGATGTGTCCAGGCTCAATGGAGACCAAGTGAAAAGGTTGGAACACCAGCTCGAAACACTTCCACCCCAACCAAATAAAATCAACCTGTTACGAATGCTTCAAAGAGAAGGGCTTAAAAACATAGACATTGATTCAACTTTCACCTCAGTGAAGGCAGTAACTCATGAATGATAACTCACAAATGTTCTCAAAATTCGGCAAGCAGTTTCAAGAAAAGATCTTTCAAGGAATGCTAAGCGATTCACCCTGGGCCTCTCAAATGGTCGAGGTGATGAATCCTAGTTTCTTTGATGTGGATTACCTGAAGTTCTTGTCAGATAGATACTTCAGCTACTATAACAAGTACAAGAGTTTCCCGACCCTAGGTCTTCTGGTCACTATTGTCAAGGAAGACCTATCAGGAGGCAGTGACACCATTCTCCGTGATCAGGTTGTAGATTACCTTGTTCGTGTAAAGGCCAATCCTCATCCAGGTGACATCTCATACGTCAAGGAAAAAACCCTTGATTTCTGCAAGAAGCAGGCCTTCAAGGAAGCTTTGGAAAAGGCAGTCGACCTGATTCAAGGTGAAAACTTTGAGGAAGTGGTTGGCCTGATGAAGAAGGCGGTATCCGTTGGCATGCCAAACACCACAGGTCACGACTTCTTCGATGACATCGAGGCACGCTTTGTCAAAGTAAACCGCCACGCCATTCCAACCGGTTTCAAGAGGCTGGACGAGAAAGACATCTTTCAAGGTGGTCTGGGTCGCGGTGAAATTGCAGTAGTGGTTGCAAACACTGGCGTCGGTAAGTCACACTGGTTGGTTGCAGTCGGCGCAAACGCAATGAGGCAAGGGAAAAATGTTCTTCACTACACATTTGAACTTACTGAGCATGCAGTTGGCATTCGTTACGATTCCAATCTCTGTGGCCTGCCTTCCAATGAAGTTCATGATCACAAGGAACTCGTCACCAAGACCTACAAGGAAAAGAAACTAGGCCGTCTGGTCATCAAGGAATATCCAACTGGCAGCGCTTCGGTGATGACAGTTCGCAACCATATAGAAAAGTTGCAATTAAAAGGATTCAAACCTGACGTTGTGATTATAGATTACGCAGACATTATGAAGTCGTCGAGGTCATACGATTCTCTGCGACACGAACTGAAGCTGGTTTACGAGGAGCTTCGTAACCTGGCGATGGAACTGGAGATTCCAATTTGGACGGCCTCACAGGCCAACCGGGAGAGCGCACAAGCAAATGTCGTCGGTCTTGAAAACATGTCAGAAGCTTATGGCAAAGCAATGGTTGCGGACGTGGTTGTCAGTTTGTCACGTAAAGCCGCAGAAAAAGCCACAGGATTCGGAAGACTCTTTATCGCCAAAAACCGCGCAGGTAAAGACGGTATCGTCTTTCCAGTGAGCATCGATACATCGATGTCCAGGTTTGAAATCTTGGACGAGACCGCGTTGACCTTGGACGAAGTGGCATCCCAGAAAAAGAGCGAAATGCATGATTTGTTGGCGAAAAAGTTCAAGGAAGTGATTGACAAGAACGAGGAAGATTAATGTACAAGAAAAATGAAGTGTTAGAAGAGTCTTTGAAGTATTTTCACGGTGATGGTCTTGCCGCCGACGTGGTGACCAAGTATCTTCTTCGTGTACCTGACGGTGAATTTATCGAGAAGTCACCTGATGAAATGCACCGTCGGTTAGCAAGAGAATTTGCTAGGGCCGAAGCAAAGTATTCAAATCCCATGTCAGAGGACGAGATCTATGAGCTCCTCAGGGATTTCAGGTATGTGGTACCTCAGGGTTCTCCGATGTCGGCCATCGGTAATCCGTATCAGGTTCAGTCACTATCCAACTGTTTCGTGATCGACCAGCCTGAAGATTCCTACGGTGGTATTCTTCTGGCAGATCAGGAACAAGTCCAGATCATGAAGCGTCGTGGTGGTGTCGGTTTTGACATCTCCAAGATTCGTCCTAAGGGTGTGGTGACCTCCAATGCCGCTCGTACCACCGACGGTATCGGTGTCTTCATGGAGAGATTCAGCAATTCTACCCGTGAGGTTGCTCAAGGCGGGCGCCGTGGCGCATTAATGTTGACCATCGATTGCCGTCATCCGGAAGTCGACACCTTCATCAATGTCAAGCGTGACCTGACAAAGGTGACAGGCGCTAACATCTCAGTACGATTCACTGATGATTTTCTCAATGCGGTGGAAAAGAACGAGAAGTACACATTGCGTTGGCCTGTCACAGCAAGCGTTTCGGATGCCAAGATCACTCGTGAGGTGAATGCCAAGGAGATCTGGGACCAGTTTGTCGACAGCGCCTGGACTTCGGCTGAACCGGGTGCGCTGTTTTGGGATACAGTTCAGCGTACAACTCCGGCTGATCTTTACGCCGAAGAAGGATACTCATCGATCTCTACAAACCCATGTGGTGAGATCGTTCTTTGTCCTTACGATTCCTGCCGCCTGATGGCGCTAAATCTTTCATCTTTTGTTGTTGATCCTTTCACATCACATGCTCGATTCGATTTTGATAAGTTCCATGAAGTGGTCGTCAAGGCCCAGCGATTGATGGACGACCTTGTAGATCTAGAAATCGAGGCAGTCGACAGGATTAGAAAGAAGATCGCAGACGATCCACAACCTGCACATGTCAAGCGAGTCGAAACTGAACTTTGGGACAAGGTGAAGGACAAGGCTACCAAGGCTCGTAGAACTGGACTTGGAGTTACCGCTCTAGGTGATACTCTTGCAATGCTCGGTCTCCGTTATGGTTCTGATGAATCTATTGCCAAAACCGAGGAGATTTACCGTGCAATGGCAATCGGTGCCCACAAGTCCAGTATCATGATGGCAGAGGAGCGTGGCGCATTCCCTGTTTTCAACTATCAGAAGGAAAAGGATCACGACTTTCTACAGGAAATCATTTCACAGATCGGACTTGATTTCGAGGAAAAGTGGAAGACTTTCGGTCGTCGCAACATTTCTTTGACGACTACTGCACCCACTGGTTCTGTGAGTTGCCTCACTCAAACAACCTCAGGTATCGAACCTGCTTACCTCCTTTCATACAAGAGGCGACGTAAGTTGGTATCCAACTCGGATGCCGGTGTGGTTCCTGATTTTGTGGACGCCTCGGGTGACAAGTGGCAGGAGTACACTGTCTACCACCACAACTTCAAGAAGTGGATGGATGTCACAGGAAAGTCTGCTATTGAGGATTCTCCTTACCACAATGCAACTTCCAACGATGTCGATTGGTTGAAGTCGGTGGAAATTCAGGCTGCGGCTCAAAAGTGGATCGACCACTCAATCTCCAAGACCTGCAATCTCCCTAACAATGCAACGAAGGAACTGGTTTCTCAGGTTTACATGACTGCCTGGAAGTCAGGTTGCAAGGGTTTCACGGTTTACCGTGACGGATGCCGAACTGGTGTCTTGGTCCAGGAGACAAAGAAGGACGAGAAGAAGAAGGACGAAAACTCAGTCATCAAGCGTCCAAAGGAACTACCATGCGAGATTCACAGAGTAAACATCAGGGGAGAAAGTTGGCTGGTCCTGGTCGGCCTGAAGGACGGAAACCCATACGAAATCTTCTGCGGGGTAGCGGAGAACATCGAGGTCCCCAAGAAGTCAAAGATCGGCTTGATCATAAAGAACGGAAAAAAGGATGGCGTCGCGACCTACAATCTGAAAGTGCCCGTCGGCAACGACGACGAGGTGGTGTTCAAGGACATCGTAAACTTGTTCGCAAATCCTACTCACAGTGCCTTCACCAGGACACTGTCACTGACTCTTCGCCACCAGATTCCGATCAACTTCATTGTGGAGCAGTTGCAGAAGGGCAAGAATGAGGACATGTTCTCTTTCAGCAGAGTACTTGCAAGAGTCCTGAAGACCTACATTCCTGACGGAACCAAGTCAACAGGTGACAAGTCATGCAAGGATTGCGGATCCGACTCTCTGATTTACATGGAAGGATGCGTAACTTGTCAGTCTTGTGGTTCTTCTAAGTGTTCATAGTTACCTCATGAAATACAATACTTTCGGAGTTCATCATGAACGTAAATGTGTTTGACATGGGATATGAAATTCGTTACCCACCGAAGACTTATGGTTTTGCGGAACTTTCACAACCTGGAAAACTTCCAATCGTTGAGTTCTACAAGGCAAAAGTTGAAAGCATCAACTGGCGAGAAAAGGACAAGTTCAAGTGGTTCATCAGAGAACTGACAATCAACGATGTGCCCATCGACGCCGTCCTTCCTTCTGACTGGAAGATCATGAAACACAGGGGATTTGACAAGGTCTCAGATATCAGAAACTGGTTGGAGGGTCTGTGATCTACCAAAGTCTGCCTTACCGTAATGTGTACGTCAAAAAGTCCTTCCTCACCGGTCCCAAGAACTTCAAGTGGGGAAAGGACGAGACGGTTCACGGTATTCTGGTAGGTGTGAAGGCGGTATTCCGTGCCACGCCAATGTTCGAGGTGTACTTTCCAGAATACCAGGCGTGTTACGACAAGACCCTTCAGTGCGCAATCTTTGAGAATCCAGAAACGCCTAACGAAGAGATTCGTCTTCAGGATGTGGGTTGGTGGGACTGTATCTCAGGCGACATTCAGATCTATGAAAAGTCGCTGTTCAAGCACGGTTCCGTGAAGATGCAGAACAAATCAGGCAGGTGGTTCGAAGGAAAGTACCTCTGGACCATCGACTTTTCTCCTCCTCACATCAATGAAGGCATCGACCTTTCAGAGGCACAGTGGTGGTCGGAACACAAGCAGGCCAACTTCATGTTTGACAAGCAGACTGGAGTCCTGGCCTGCGGACCGAACAACAAGATGCGGTACATCTGTGAGTCGCTGTGCAAGGAAGAAGCCAAGCCCCCTTTCTTCAAGGTGTTCTCAGGCGATTCCTGGTCACACGAAGACCACGGACATTTCATGGGCGCCGCAGGTGAAGATTTTGACTATTACGGTGATGCGAAGAAGAATAGTTAATGCATGCTTCTTGTCAAATCATACCTCTCACCAAGCAAGATTTCCGGAGCCGGTAACGGCCTGTTCATCAGAGAACCTGTGAAAGCTGGCCAGCCTGTTTGCGATAAACGTCCAGGAACCTACGAAATCTACACTGATGAGGATGCTGAGAATGCTTCACCATCTTTCAGGGGGTTCCTGGACAATTTCGCTTACCATGTCGGAGACGAGTGGAGACTGGACAAAGACAATGAGAAGTTCATCAACCACTCAAGGCGACCAAACCTCTCGCCTGATGGTAAGGCGCTGAGGGACATCGGACCTGACGATGAACTCCTCTACGATTACCGACAAATAGATGACAGGATTGAACAAAATCCTCCAAGTTGGTTGTAAATCATCTGAAAGATTGATAGAATCCTTATGACCAATGGTGGTCTTTGGAAGATGACATGAACTCTTGGGTCCCGCCTAAGTCTCCTGGTGATCTGATTCAAGAATCTCTGTGGCCGGATGAATGGAAGATTCTAGTTGCCTGCATGATGCTGAACCAGACCACTCGAAAGCAACTGAATAAGGTTGTGTGGCCTTTCTTTGAACGCTGGCCTACCCCTGAATCTCTTCTGGCATCACCACCTGAAGAAATCGGTGAGATGTTAAAGCCGCTCGGTTTCTGGCGTCGTCGTCCACTAACTTTACAAAAGTTCAGTCGCGAATATCTTACCAAGCCGTGGAACGAGCCAAAGGAACTGCATGGTGTAGGAAAATACGCCAATGATGCCTGGCACATTTTCATCAAAGGCGATTGGAAAGCGGTAGAACCAAAAGACCACGCCTTGAACTATTATCACAACTGGCTGAAGGAGAACCATGAAGACAATTGAAGAAAAGTTTCGAAAGCTCGATGATATCGAACACGCGCTCCTTCGTCCAGGAATGTATGTCGGTTCTACAAAGACTCGTGAGGAAGAAGTTCATCTCCTGAACGAACAGGGTCGATTTGCAAAGCGACCAGTTCAGGTGAATCCTGCCTTCATGAAGATCTTTGATGAGATCGTATCCAATGCTGCGGACGAACACCGTCGAAACACCAAGTTGAACCAGATTTCAGTTACCGCAGACAAGGCAACAGGTCGTGTATCCATTTTGGACAACGGTGGCATTCCTGTCGTCAAGCACAAGGACCACGACGAATGGGTTCCTGAAATGATTTTCAGTAACCTCAAGGCTGGTTCAAACTTCGACGATTCTGAGGAACGTCTGGTTGCAGGTACAAACGGTGTAGGTGCCACACTCACAAACATATTCTCCACTGAGTTTCGCATTCGAACCTGTGACGGAAAGAACCAGTTCGATCAGGTGTTCACCGGAAACATGCGTAACCGCTCTGAGCCTGAAATCACCAAAGGTACAAAAGGTTTCACCGAGATCTCCTATGTCCCTGACTTTCCTCGTTTTGGCCTAGAAGGTCTGGATGATGATCACATTGAGATGATGCGAAAGCGCTGCGCCGACTTGGCGGCATGCAATCCGTTGATTCGTGTGGAATTCAACGGTGAACGTTTTAGTTTCTCCTCGTTCTCAGCATACTGTCGACTCTACACCGAGAACGTTTTCTATGAAGGTTCTGAACGTTGGCGCATCGCAGTTGGCACTTCCAACGGTTCAATGCAGCAGGTTTCCTTCGTCAACGGTGTGGAAACCAAGGACGGCGGCACACATGTTGATTTTGTCTCATGGCAGATTGTGGAGGCTGTCCGCAATCGCATCAAGAAGAAAAATAAAATCGAGCTGAAGCCTGCCGAAATTCGAAATCACATGTTCATTTTTGTCAGCTGCGACATCGTCAATTCTTCCTTCTCATCTCAGACCAAGGAGAAGTTGATCACGGATCCACGTGATTTTGGTTCCAAGCATGAACTTTCAGACAAGTTCCTGAAGCAGGTCTGTGAATCAGAAATGATTCAACGGATTCTGGATTGGGCTCAACAGAAGAGCATGGCTGAGGAACGCAAGAAGCTTCGAGAACTCAATAAGGCCATTTCACGTGAAAAGGTTCTGAAGCTCATCGATGCAAAGAGTCGAAACCGTGATGAATGCACTCTTGCTCTGTTCGAAGGCGACTCAGCTTCCGGTGCATTCAGAAAATACCGTGATCCACAAACTCAAGGTGCATTCCCACTTCGTGGTAAGTTCCTCAACGTTTCCGAGCTACCCGCCTCCAAGGTGATTCAGAACCAGGAAGTAAAGGACATTCTCACTGCTCTTGGTCTTCGAATGGGCGAGGAACCAAAGGACTTGCGTTACGGAAAGGTGTTGGTCTATTCCGACGCAGATCCTGATGGTGATTCAATCGCAGGACTTCTCACCAACTTCTTCGGTCGTTACTGGCCTGAGCTCCTTTCCGAAAAGCGATTCTATCGTGTAATGACACCTTTGGTCGTCGCGAAGTCCAAGAAGGAACAGAAACTATTCTACACCAACGAGGATTTTGAGGTCTGGGTGAAGACTTTGAAGAACACCAAGGACTGGGACATCTCATACAAGAAAGGTCTTGCGGCATTGGAGGATGAGGAGTACCGCGACATCATTCGAACCCCGAAGATGTTTGCAATCACTCCTGGTGAGGATTTGAAGCAGAATCTGGACAACTGGTTCGGTGCTGATCCGGCAATGCGTAAGAAGAAGATTCTAGGTGAAGCATGAAAAATTCCGAGATGCAGAAACGTAAGACTGGTAAGGAACAGTATTACACACCGGGATGGGTGGCAGAAAAATGCACTCAATCAATGATGGAAATTGTAGGTAACCTCGCCCACCAGAAAAAGTGGTTAGAACCTGCGGGTGGAACTGGAACTTTCATTGAATGTATCAAGTCACGTGGAATTCAGGACATTGTCTCTTACGACATTGAACCTCATCACCCATTGGTTCAAAAGACCACAGACTTTCTGAAAGAAGACATTTCACACCTTCGGGGTTGTTTGGTTCTCACCAATCCACCTTTCGGTCGTCTCAATCAACTGTCGATTCCTTTCTTCAACAAGTGCGCAGAAGTCGCGGATTACATCGGTTTTCTGGTGCCAAGAAGTTGGAGAAAGTGGACTATCACCAATCGCCTGAGCCTGAATTTTCAGGTGGTTCACGACGAAGTTTTTCACATTAACTTCGTAACCGATGATGGAAAAGAAATTCAAGGTGGTGGAATTGATGTGGTTTTTCAAGTGTGGAAGCGCCAGCCTGAAAAGAGAAAGAAAGTTCAGATTGAAGATCGTGGATACCTTCTCAGGGTTGAAAGGGAAAAGTCTGACATTGGAATCACCACCTTCGGTTACGCATGCGGAAAATTGATCGAACCTTCTGACAAGAAGACCGGGACGTACTATTACAAACTCCAACGTCCTTGGGTAATGCAAGCGCTTCGTGAAATTGATTTCAAGCCATTCATGAAGAACTCCATGATGATTCCTTCAATCTCCATCATGGAAATCAACTACCTTCTCAACGAATGGGCGGACAAGAACGGACATACTTAGTCCAATGAGAGAAGAGTGGAGTCCTGAAGAACGTTCAAATCGAGCAAAGAAATGTGGAAATCCCAAGGGTTTCACCATGCGCCAATTTTGCAAGAACATCAGGACTCAAAGTAAATCAGGTGAAAAACCAAACAGATTGAAGGAAGTTGAGATGGAAGATGCCCGCTCTCTAGCTCAGCAGGATTATGAAGACCTGCTTCAGACCTACAGTGACGTCTATAAGGAAACACACGGCATTCGTCCACGTGGTGACCTGGCGATGCAGTTCACTTCTGCACAGGCTGTTTCCAAGGCCATTCAAGGCCTTTACGATTACGCTGACAAAACGAGACCTGCACCATCTACCCAACACTGGGCCGATACGATGGAACCCGGTGCCGAAGAGTACCAGGAACTTCCAAAGTCGACAGGCATGGGACGCCGCATGGCGCTGGAGGCATTCATTCGAGAAACACTGTTGAATGAACAAATCAAAGGTCGAAGAAGGCAGATCAACGAAAGAGGCCAGGAAGGTGAAGGAATTCTTGCGTGGTTAGACAGTGCATTTAAGGGTTTTGGTGTACAATTTGACGATAAAATGAATGACACATCGGATTATTCACTTGGTGCCATTCAATCTTCTGTCGATGATAACGTTGCTTCTGCGGCTAAAGACGCAGGAGTCACAGACGTCAAAGATTCCGCTGACCTGAACATCAAAGATGACAAAAATCATAGAAACATATACTTCACGTCAGCTAAACCGGCCTATCTGAAAATATTGGAACAAACGTCTTCTGCTTTGAAAGTTTCAAAAAATGTCAAAAGCTGGACTCCTCCTAAAGACAAAGCCCAAAGAAAAAAATGGTCAGACGAAAACGAAGATGGATTAGATAAACTTTACAGATCTGTTGGGCGCATTCATGGTATTTTAGATCCTCTTGCTGAGAAGGGAGTACAACTCGCGAAGCAGGCGACTGTTGGATTCGATCAGGCAACCAAGAATCCAGGCAATGCCGTGAAATACATCTCGCGTGGTTGCCAAAATTTGAAAACGATCATTGTTGCAGAAAAAAATCCAAAACTCAATGATGTGATTAAAGAGATAGACACAGTCGCTGCAATTACCAAAGAATTGGCGCAATCTATTTCAAAAGATGCAAACAAGAAAATGTAAGATGCCACGGAGTTCTAGCAATGAATCTGATAGAAAGACTAGTAAGAGAAGTTCTGTTGACCGAAGAGGTGTTCGGCGCCCAGGCGTTCGTTTACCACGGTTCAAGGACGAAACCCGATGTCTTCATTCCTGTACTTCTAAACGACGAACTGCAACCTGGTTCCGCAGCAGGCTCAATGTACGGAAAAGGTCTGTATACAGTGTATGACTTATCAGGAACCCAGACCGGTGCAGGTAGATATGGAGAATACGTCTACAAACTGAAGGTCAATCTTTACGGTTTCATCATCTTTGATTCTGATGTGGCACAGAAGGTTTACGGTAAACCACTTGCACCCGCAGAGCAGGCGAAACTTTTGGGGTTGGAAGACGCTGCCGAAAGATTGAACAAAATACCCCCTTTCGTCACAAATGGATTCACCTCAGAACTCGCCTTGCCAGCCAGCAAGTTTCTCAAGTCAGAAGTCAAGGGTATCGTTTTCACAGGTGCCAATGACGGCCGAGTCGCCGTAATCTACGACCCCACAGTTGCGACGCCTTTCGCTTGGAAACGTTTTGACGACAAAGAGTGGACCCAGGCTGACAGAAGTCAACTGAAGAAATCTCTTTCTAAATCTGCATCAGGTGAATGGGAACCAGAGAAGTACAGCAAGAGTTTGAAGCAGTTCAAAGAAATGTTCAAACTTCCACCTGAGGAAAGAATTTTCAAGGGAGATGTTGAACTCACAGGTGAAGAAATTAATGATTTTGTCATTCCTGAGGACCTGAAAATTCAAGGCAACTTGAGCATAAAGGATTCTCCTATGATTAAGCTACCAAATGGCCTGAAGATTTCCGGAAATTTGTACGTTACTAAATCCCTCCTCAGGTTAGGTGAAAACATCACAGTAGGCGATACTTTATCTACTTCAGAGACCGGAATTTACACAATCCCAGAAAGTACAAAGTTCAAGAACATGTACATTGATGGCGCTCGCGGTTTTGAACTCCCACCCAACTTTCGCATAGATGGCAACATTACTCTCTCAAACGTTTTCATGAAAGACTCGCTGCCTGATGGAATGTCAGTGGGTGGCAATTTGAAAATTTCTTCTGGAAACATAGAATCTTTGCCTAAGAATCTATCTGTTGGCGGTGACCTGGACATCTCCTTCGCAAAAATCAAGAGCATCAAGGCAGGCCTGTCAGTTGGTGGCAATTTCCATGCGACCTGGTTGAGAAGCATCAAACTGCCTAGAAATCTGACTGTAGGAAAAGACTTCAGGCTTCTGAAATCTACACTAAAAGAGTTACCTCCAGGATTAAAGGTTGGAGGTGATCTAGACATCAGAAATTCAAAGATAGCGTCATTACCGCCTGACTTGGAAGTTGGAGGAATGATTCGTGCGATGGACAGTCACATTTTCAGTTTGAAAGTTGTGCCTGAAAACCTCAAACAAAAAGTAAGCTGGGTGTGAAAAAATGAAAAACACGCTCCTAAAATCCTTTGTACGTCGCCTCCTCACCGAAGAAGTTTTCGGTGCCCAGGCATTTGTTTATCACGGTTCTTACACAGAACCACAAGAAATGCTTGATATTCTTGTAAATGACAAGTTCGATCCCGGCCAAGGTTCGGGTTCAATGTACGGAAACGGTCTTTACACTGTGTATGACATCGACCCAAATGGTCCCACCTTCAGGGGTCTATACGGTGATTACCTCTACAAGTTGAAGGTCAATCTACACGGTTTCATCATTTTCGACCCAGACATCTGCCAGAAAGTTTACGGTAAATTGATGTCAGTCGGTGAACAGTTGGATTCTCTAGGACTGGAAGGCGTCAAAGAAAAAATGGAATTAGCACTCCAAAGAAGAAAGATGGATGTCGTATTGAGTCTCCTCGACGAGATGACTGAATCGCAAGAAGTCGTTCTTTCCAGTCACGAAGCAGAAAAGGTTTGCGATGTGCTGGCTCAGCATGTTAAGGGAATCATTTTCACCGGCAGGAAAGACGGAAAGGTCTGTGTCATTTATGACACGGCAGGAGTTGTTCCCGTTGGTTGGAAAAAGTACCTTCTCTCGATAGCAGATTCTGAGGCTGGTTACACCAGGCCTGTCGATGTTCCATTCAAACCTTTCGACAAGAAATCTATCAAACCTGCAATTTCCCGTTCTGCAGCGGGAGATTTCGAACCGGGGCGTTTTAATCCATGAAAAATGACAAGCGTGATTTGCTGAACGATCTAATCAGAGAGACTTTGTTGCACGAAGATTTTGAATCTTTTAGGCAGGCAACAAAAGACATGAAAGTTTATTCGCCTCCGGGTGGTCGTGCTCTTTCTGACAAAGACAGAACTTTCGAAAAGAACCCCGAGGTCAAGAAAGATGCCAGGTTCATAAAGCAAATGTGGAACCAACATGCTGACCATTCGTTCTTCAAAAGCTTGATCAAAATACATTGGATCGGTAAAAGCGACGAACGAGATGCAGTAAAATCGATCAAAAATGTCATCAAATCACCTGGAACGGATGAAATTTCATGTGGCTTGTATTTGCCTGGATCTGCTGTTTACAGCGTTTGGGGTGTCGGCGGCGTAGGTATTGTGGTTGACGGTCGAGTCACATTGGCTGTTGGTTCCATGGATTATACGTTATCGGGGTATTACAGTTCTTCTTCTGCACTAAAAACAAAATACCAGTCTTCTGGAATACCTCGATATCCGGGTGCGTGGTCACAAGAATTTTTGGATCAGTATGTGTTGGACAAGAAAGATTTCGAATCAAAGGCTACCGATCGATCCAACGAAGGATTTGTTGATAACTGGAGACCAAAAGCAATCGTCATTACGCAAAAGTATCTACACGACCTCAAAAGCACACATGTCATAGATCAAAACACAGTTATGCCAAGCGCTCTTTGGGATTTCATTTCAGGATTGAATCTTCCTGTGTTAGATGAGAACATGAATCCCATTGATGAGAAAACTATCGAAGACATGAAAGTTCTCAAGTACAAAAAGTAAGCAGTTGAAAACAATTCCTTCACTTGATACAATCTTCACGTGGAGGAATTATGACTCAAACAATTCGTACAGTTGAAGACTTTTTTGATAAAGAACTTCGTGATTATGCAATCTACACTATCGAAAATCGAGCCATTCCCTCGGTGATCGATGGTTTCAAGCCATCACAACGAAAGATCGCTCACGCGGCAAACGGTGTCTGGAAGACCGGCAATGAAAAGCCGATGAAGGTATTTCAACTTGGTGGCTTGGCGGCAGCCAAGACTTTCTTTCACCACGGTTCTTTGGACGGTACCATCATCGGAATGACCCAGTCCTTCAAGAACTCCATGCCCATCTTTCAGGGAATTGGACAGTTCGGTTCTCTTCGAGCACCGGCTGCTGGTGCACCTCGTTACGTTGGTGTGAAGTTCAATGAGAATTTTCGAAGCCTTTACAAGGATTTTGACCTATGCGAATCTCAGTTCGAAGAAGGCGAGGAGATTGAACCTAAGTTTTTTCTTCCCATCATCCCTGCAGTTCTCCTCAATGGCGGTTCAGGAATTGCAGTAGGTTTTGCTACCAATATTCTCAACCGCAATCCTGCCGAGTTGGTAGAAGCCTGCATTGCAGTTTTAAATGGAAAGAAGTGTCCAGAGGTTCGTCCTTGGGTCAATGGGTTTTACGGTGACTTCAAACGTGTTCCTGACGCACCAAAGTCCTGGTCAATTCACGGTAAGTACGATGTGAAGAACACCACCACAGTGGAGGTTACTGAGATTCCTCCTTCCTGGACCTACGAACAGTACGAAGGCCACCTGGACGCCTTGGTTGAAAAGGGTGTGATGGTTTCCTACGAGGACCACTCCGCGGAAAAGCCATTCTACATTCTAAAGTTCACTCGCCAGAAGTTGGCAGAGATTCTAGAAAAGGACAGGCTTGACGGCATTTTGAAGATGTCGGAACGAGAAGGTGAGAACTACACCACCCTTGACGAACATGGTAAGCTGAAGGTCTTTCAATCTCCCGAAGAGATTATCAAGTACTTTGTGGACTTTCGACTGAAGTACTATGACATTCGAAAGCAGAGAATCATTGACAAGCTTCGGCAGGAAATGAATGACCTGAACGCTAAATGTCGGTTCATTCAGTTGATTCTTGACGGCAAATTGAAGATCAACAATCGAAAGAAGGCCGAGATCGAAGAAGACCTGATCAAGTTCAGTTTTAAGAATGAAGAACATGACATGCTTCTTCGCATGCCGATCCACAGCCTCACCAAGGAACGTTTTGATGAGATGCAGGAATCTGTCAAGAAGAAGGCCGAAGAGCTGAAGAAGGTGGAAGGTACTGCGCCAAAGGACATGTATCTTCTGGACCTCAAGGAATTGCTGAAGAAGCTCAAATAATGTGTAATTCCTCACAAAACTGTGGTATTATGTTCTTGTGGTGGCCAATGGTGGCCTGTTCGGAGTGAGCAATGACGGTCGCTGAAATTCTCAACTCGGTGGAGTCGGCCAGCGGTTCCAATGCTAAGCTGGCCATTCTTCGTTCGAACAAGGATGTTCCTGGCCTTCGAAAGGCGTTGGAATACGGCATGGACCCATACCGCAAGTTCGGTGTGGTAAAGGTACCCCAGGTTGACAAGCTCCAGACGCAATCCAACGATGAAATCTGGTCGGAGTTCTTCCAGATTGCCGATGCCTGTGCCGCTCGTCAACTGACCGGCAACAAGGCAATTGATGCCATGTCAGCAATCTTCTCCAAGGCCGATGAATCCACCGAACGTTGGATGCGCCGAATCCTGATGAAGCATTTCAACATCGGTGTCGGTCGCAAAACCGCTTTCAAGGTTTACGAGAACCTGACCAAGACTTTCTCAGTTCAGCTGGCCGCGAAGTGGTATGAAGGCATCATCGAAGAACTCCCCACCAAGGTTCGAGTAGAACCTAAACTCGACGGCATTCGCCTGATTGCAGTCGTGGAAGGTGGTGAGGTTAAAATGTTCAGCCGAGCTGGAAAATCTATCACCAACTTCGATGACACGGTTGGCAAGGAACTGGCAACTTTGCCCGATGGTGTCTACGACGGTGAAGTGATGGACGATGACTTCATCGCTTTGATGCGTCAGGTTCATCGGAAGAAAGCCAACGTCACCAAGTCCTACTTCATGCTTTTTGACGTGGTCACTCTGGAAGAATGGGAATCTCGCCAAGGTGCCGATTCTTTGACCGCACGCCGCCACAAGTTGGAATCTCTCTTCAAGGACAAGGAGTTCGAGTACCTCCGCCTTATCGAACAGAAGGAAATTGACTCCACTGTGGAAGGCATCATGGCTTACCACAAGGAATGTGTCGACCGCGGCTTCGAAGGTGCCATGTTGAAGAAGGCCGAACTTCCCTACTGCTTCGGTCGTTCCGATGCGGTTGTCAAGGTCAAGGCTTTCAGCGACGCAGATTGCAAGGTGATCGATTTCCTGGAAGGCCGCGGCCGCCACAAGGGCACGCTCGGTGCCATCATCGTGGATTACGAAGGCCACAGGGTTCGCTGTGGTTCCGGTTTCGGTGACGAACAGCGTGCTGAGGTATGGGCTAACAAGGACAAGTTCCTCGGCATGACTGCAGAGGTTCGTTACCAGGAGGTCACCCCTGACGGCAGTCTTCGGTTCCCGGTGTTCTCCTGCTGGCGCCTTGACAAGTAATTCACATGTCCGCAGGTATCACAAGGATGTATTCCAGGGTTACGACGTTGACTTCTGGTAAACTTTCTTCATTTGGATTATGGTTATCCTATCAAAAACTTTTGTGTGTCTCTGAGAACAATCTTGAAACAGGAGCGACATGCCTGAGGGTGCAGAAGTAAAAGTCATTGGTGAAGGTCTGGCAAAGCTTGTCAGCGGAAAGGACCTGATTGGTGTGACACCGCTGTCTGGTCGTTTTCTGAAAAAGCCCATCGAGGGTTACGATCCAAATCCTCTGTTATGGCCTCAGCGAGTGGCAGGTGTTGGTGTCAAAGGCAAGTTCATTTACTGGATTTTTGACAACGGCACATTCCTCTTCAACACGCTGGGCATGACAGGTGGATGGTCGCCTACGGTCAGAAAACACTCACGTGTCAGGTTCGAGTTCGATGACGGCACCATGGTGTACTTCAACGACATGCGCAACTTTGGAACCATGAAGTTCACCAAGGGAAAGAAGTCGCTGTTGGACAAGTTGAACGGATTGGGACCTGACATGTTGTCCGAAGATGTCACCACAGAACAATTTCGAGACAGGTTGGCAATGCATCCAGACCTGACTTTGGCGGAAGTTCTTATGGCACAAGGTGTAATTTCAGGGGTCGGAAACTATGTCAAGGCAGAGTCTCTGTATCGAGCAGGTCTCAGTCCACACAGGACTGTTCTCTCTCTGAAAGACGATGATTACGAAAATCTCTGCAATTCAGTAAAAGAAGTCCTGAGGCTGGCTTACAACGACAACGGTGCTTCCATTCGTGATTACGTTCAAACAAACGGCGAAAAGGGAGAGGCGACCTTGGAATTCAAGGTTTACGGACTCAAATGTGATCCGCTTGGCAACGAAGTGATTCGAGAAAACACAAAAGACGGTCGGATCACGCACTGGTGCCCGGCAATTCAAAAGTGAACAAACTGAACTCTGTGATTACGATGAAAACAAATTCAAGGAGGAAAGATGGCTAAGAAGAAGGTTTACAAGTTAGGTGATGAGACGATTGGACACATTGTCAAGTTGCTGCAATTGGGTATCTTGTCAGGCACCGATATTGCTGACAATTTCCGATTGTTAGAGTTGGTGGCAGACGGTGACACTTTGGTTCCTTCACCCGAATACATCGAAACGCTGGAATCAAACATTCAGAAAATGCAGGATCATGTGAATTCACTCACACAGTCACGAAGCGCAGGATTCAAGGGATTCAACTAATGCAGATCGATTACGGATATTCTAGTCGTTCACGTGTCGCCGCCGACAGGCTTTCTCGAATTTTTGAGATGCGTGAAAAGTTCATGCAGGACATTCGTGAAAAACGCGGTGCTTACGGTGAGTGGCCTGTCGACATGGGCGACAAGAAGTCACAGCAACTGATGCGCGAGATTGCCTTAAAGGGTGTGGAGGAAATGTTTGAGGCTCTTGGTGAGCTGAAGAACTGGAAGTCACACCGTGTTACTGAGAATCGCGCCGTCAATCGCGAAGCTTTCTTGGAAGAGATTGTTGATGCCTTCAACTACTTCTTCGCCCTGCTAATTCTGGCAGGTGTAGATGCAGACGAACTGTTCGCTGCGTACGAAAAGAAGGATGCGGTGATTCACGATCGCCTGAACAATGGATACTAAAAATTCCACAATGGAGATGAAATGAGAAGTCGAAATGCCTCTGGTGTCATCACTTTAATTCACTGTATTTCTTCGACAAATTCTGATTACGATCTGGATCTTTTACCACGATCTTACTTTACGAAGATTGTCGATGAGTACCATGCTTACGTCAATCACTTGTCAAAGTATCGAGATTTCACTCCAGAAGTTTTGACTTCTAAGGGTGATGCACTGGAAAAGGTTCGTCGTCATTTACTAAAGCTTAACCTCATTACTGAGAATCAGGAGAACTATGAGCACGCGTAACGGTTATGGTCACATCAAGGTCACTCTGCTGGATGCCGGCAATCCCACCCCTTTCAAGATGTTCTGGGACTGGTACAAGGAGACCTGGTACTCACTTCGCAACCAGGAGTTCGATCCCAGCAATCCGAAGCACATTGAGGCCGCCAAGGAGGTAATTGCAGGCACTGCCCTCCCGGTTCCTCAGGAAGCCTTGAACTTCCAGATCCGAGTTGAAGGAATCAGCCGTGTCGGTCTGGCTCAGTTCACTCGTGGTCGAGTCGGTTGGGCTTATTGCGTCACTTCTCAAATGCCCGAGAAGATTGAACACGAAGTCATCATTCCGAAGAACATCTACGAGTCAAAGTTCGGTGACGAAGCACGTGAACTCGTCCGTAAGTCCCAGGAACTCTATGACAAGATGGTCGAGGAAGGTGTTCCACCGCAGGATTGCCGCTACATGACCATTCACGGCCAGACTACCAACTTGGT
>Ga0075473_10000174_pt1 | contig 25924 bp, 38 predicted proteins | sample DEB19_08_DNA_FD_76340 | JGI IMG/M metagenome (GOLD analysis project Ga0075473, IMG submission 76340) | Aqueous microbial communities from the Delaware River and Bay under freshwater to marine salinity gradient to study organic matter... | ecosystem: Environmental > Aquatic > Marine > Coastal ... | reverse complement strand
CAAGATGTTTGGAAAAATATTCAGGCTGGAAATACTTAGCACAAGATGCGTACAGGATAGCAGATGAAATGCTGGCTGAGAGAGAGAAATGATATGGCAAAAGTAATATTGATAATAGAAGATGATTTTGAAACCGATGGATTATTTATTTCTGATAATATTTCTACTTTTAAAGGCGAAAAAATAACACCTGCCATGGTTGCTGTAATGCTTCTTAATAAATCAATGAATGATTTTTTTGGTTCAAGTTGTAAAGCGCTCGCTGCTGAATTAGAAAATGAAAGACAACAATTAACGGAGTAAATTCCCGCTCTGCTTCGGCATCGGGCTTAAATCCGGCAACGGTTGACGGCAGGGAATAGACCGCACATTGATACAAATAAACGGGGTTATGTATATGGCAAATTTTTTTGTCAGAAAACTTTACAACGGCCTTGTTCCGGTTGATCAAACATCAGCGGATATAATGGCTAAATTAAAACCAAACGGGGAGTATCAAGTAAAAATAACTCAACCAAGAAATATTGCCTTTCACCGAAAAGCATGGGCGCTTTTGCAAGTTATTTATGACGCATGGGAACCAAGCGAGTTAACACATAAGGGCGTAAAAGTTCAAAAGAACCTTGAATCATTGCGGAATGATTTAACAATTTTAGCAGGATATTACACATCCGAATTTAAGTACGATGGAACGCTGCGGTTAAGGGCTAAATCATGGTCGTTTGCTAGCATGAGTCAGGAAGATTTTGAGGAAATGTATAGCAAAATTATTGATGTTGCATTGGCTAAAATTTTAATCAATTACTCGCGTGACGATATTGATTATCATGTTGAACAGATATTGAGGTTTTCATGAATAAAAAAGAAAGCCGACACATGCAAAAAATAAAAGAACTTCCTTGCGGAGTATGTGGGCAATCAGCACCATCAGATGCTCATCACATAAAAGAAGGCGATAGGCGAGTAAGCCATTACGCGACAATACCTTTGTGCAAATCCTGTCATCAAGACTCGCATAATGGAATTCATGGCGAAAAAGCCATGTGGAAAATTTTTAAAAAAACAGAATTACTGGTTTTGGCTGAAACAATAGAGAAATTAATATGAAAAGAAACGGGAAAGTAAACGGAATTAGAGACATGCGAACCATTAAGCTTTATAGCAAAATTGGACAATCCGGCGCAGTTGATTATTTTGTTAGCGAGAAAACGAGCAACAGAATGTGCCGCTTAAAAACAACTAAGGCAACAATAGAGAACATTGCATCAATGCCGGAATCAAATGCAATTGAACTGGCTAGGCAATTGCTTGATGCGGCAAAAAGAATTGGAAATGCAAATTACTACGAAGCAAAGGCATGAGCAAATATAGAAATAAAAAGATTCTTCGCGATGGAGTGGTTTTTGACAGTAAGAAAGAATATGAATTTTGGTTAATTTTGAAAAGCAAGCAGGATGCCGGAGAAATAGAAAATCTGCGGCGACAGGAAAAGTATCTATTAATACCAAAACAGGATGGCGAAAGAGCTGCGCATTATGTGGCCGATTTTTCTTATTATGACCGCAAAAAAGATAGAGAAGTTGTTGTTGATGTTAAATCAGAATTTACACGAAAGCTGCCTGTTTATAGGCTGAAAAAGAAACTTATGCTATGGTTTCATGGTATCAAAATTATTGAGGTTTAAATTTTATTGATGTAAAATAAAAATCGTGGGTTTTGGTGTTCAATGGTCGAGATTGATATACACCAAAGCCCATCGGCTTAAAGCCCTATCCAGTGCATCTCGACCATGCAGTGTTTAGGGCTTTTTTTATGGGGGAAATAAAAATGAATGATTTAGTTCAAAGCAAGAAACAAAATCTGCCGTCGTCTGCAATGTCGGAAGATGAGCTAATTAATGTATTAAAAAGCAGTTTATACCCGGGCGCACAAGATGGCTCAATTAAACTTGTTTTAGGGTACTGCAGAGCCGCTGGCTTAGACCCAATTCAAAAGCCTGTTCACATTGTGCCTATGTATGACGCAAAAGTGGGTGGAATGCGTGATGTAATTATGCCCGGTATTGGATCATATAGAACGCAGGCTGCGCGATCCGGAGAATATGCCGGAGTAAGTGACGCAGAGTATGGGGAAGATGTGACCGAGATAATTGGCGGCCAACAAATAACATACCCGGCTTGGTGTCGAATCACTGTAAAGAGATTAATGGGTAACGGCATTGTGGCTGAATTTACAGCTACGGAACGATGGAAAGAAAACTACGCAACTAAAGGCGGGAAAGATAAATCTATTGCGCCCAATGCAATGTGGAGCAGGCGACCTTATGCACAAATAGCGAAATGCGCAGAGGCTCAGGCCTTGCGGAAAGCATTCCCAGAACTTGGATCACAACCAACATCAGATGAAATGGAAGGCAAAATAATTGAGGATTCTCAGTTTAATTACCAAGCGCAAATAGATACTGTACAGCAACCTGCGGCATTGGATTTCTATCCAGAAGATAAATTTAATCAAAACAAAGCCAAGTGGAGAGAGGCTGTATTAATGGGAAAAAAAACCACACAACAAATTATTGATGTTGTCAGTTCAAAAGCTATATTGACTAACGAGCAGGAAAACGAAATTGACTCATGGAATCACGAAAATGATTAAACAAATACATAACTTAGTTCAAGGCACTCAAGAATGGCTTGATTTTAGAATAAACCACAACGGCGCAAGCGAAGCTGCTGTCATGCTTGGCATATCGCCATTTGCAAAACGCGATGAATTATTGCAAATCAAAAAAACTGGATTACCCAAAGAATTTAGTGATTTTGTTGAGAAAGTGATTTTTGCTGAAGGGCATCGTGTGGAGCCGTTAGCGCGTGAAATGCTGGAAAGGTATATCGAAGATGATTTATATCCAGTTGTTTACTCATTAGGCAAAATGTCTGCATCCTGTGACGGGATTACAATGGATGAAGCTATTGCGTTTGAATGTAAACAGTTTAATCAATCATTGTTTGATGGCGTAAAAACAGGCGTTATACCTGAATATTATATGGCGCAATGTCAACAAGTTTTAATGGTTACGGGTGCTAATTCCATTTATTTCACAGTATCCGATGGAACAGAAGCTAATACAGCATGGGTTGGTATTGATCCTGATAATGCTTGGTTTGATCGTATTAAGAACGGATGGGAACAGTTTGATATTGATCTAGAATCTTTTGTTGTTGTCGAGCCAGTAGCCGAGGTGGTAGCTGAGGCAATTCCACAATTGCCAGCGCTGTCCGTAATTACTCGCGGCGAAGTAGTTCAATCCAACTTGCCTCAATTTAAACAAGCGGCAATTGGATTTATTAAATCAGTTAATACCGACTTGCAAACTGATCAAGATTTCGTTAATGCAAAAGCATTTGTGAAATTTGCGCAAGACGGCGAAGAGCGACTTGAAGCCCAAAAAAGCGCAATTTTGGCGCAAACTTCTGATATTGAGTTGGCAATCAGAACAATTGACGATGTTAAAGCTGAGTTGCGATCCAAACGACTTGAAATTGACAAGCTGGTTAAAACAAGAGAGCAATCAATTAAGATTGAAATTAAGCTGGCTGGTGAGTCAGATTGGTTAAAACATAAAACTGATTTGCAATCAAACATTAAGGGTATCCAGTTAATTGTTCAAGACCCTGATTTGGCTAGCGCAATGAAAAATAAGCGCACCATTGATAGCTTGCGCAATGCCGTAAATACAGAGGTAGCTAACGCTAAAATTCAGGCAACACAAATTGCACGCAATATTAATGAAAAGCTAAAATTTATGGCTGATAATGCTGTTGAATACAGTTTTTTGTTTAATGATTTGCAGACTATCATCTATAAGCCGCTTGATGATTTGCAATTGATTATTTCCACCAGAATTGAGCAACATAAAAAAGCCGAAGCAGAGCGGTTAGAACAAGAACGTTTGCGCATTGCTGCCGAGGAAAAAGCCAAGGCAGAGTGTGAAGCCGCTGAAAAGCTTAGAGTTGAGCAAGAAAAAATTCAAAGAGAAGCCAATGAAAAGCTAAAAGCAGAGCAAGCAGAATTAGAGCGAGTCAATCGGGAAGAAAGGCTTAGGATTTTAAAAGAATCTCAAGAGGCAAAAGAGGCTTTTGCGGCAGCTGCAGAAGAAAAACTTTTTGCCAAACAAAATGAAAATCAAAAGATTGAAGCTGATACTTCTAAGCTTTTCATTGATGAGTCACCATCGCTTCCATCAGATAGAACTATAATCATTAGACTGGTTCGAGAATATTTTGATTTAGTTGATCAAGAAGCAGAAGCATTGTTAATTAAAGAATTTGGACGTAAATCATGAATAAAACAATATTGATAGGCAGAGTAGGGCAAGACCCAGAAAGCAGGTTTACACCAAGCGGGGCGCAAATAACAAACTTTACGCTTGCGACAAGCCAACGATGGACGGATAAAAATACCGGAGAAAAAAAAGAATCAACGCAGTGGCACAATATTGTGACGTTTGGCCAAACAGCCAAGATTGCTGGCGACTATGTAAAAAAAGGATCGCAGCTAGCTATTGAGGGTTCGATTGAATATCAATCATGGGAAAAAGACGGTGAAAAAAAATATAAAACGGTTATTAATGCTAGCAATATAAATTTGCTTGGTAGCAAAAAAGATCAAGCAGAACCGTCAAATCAATCGCATGAACAAGCATCAAGCAACCAACAAGGAGAAAGCTACGATGATTTCGACTTGGATATACTTTTTTAGGCTCCACATTGCATATTAAGCCTGATACAATAACACCAGCTTCGCCCGCCCAAGTCCTAGTCCTGCTTGGGTTAGCCTTTCCCCCGTTTATGGTCTAGGGCGAAGCGCCTAACGGGGATAACAAACGGGATAATCAAATGGAAATAAAAAAAACGCATAAAGACGTTGTGTTTGATGTGCTTAAAGGTTTAGGCAATGATTCATACACCACGCGAGATATAATGGCCGTAATGACTGCTCCTGAGCTATTTATGGTGCATAACAGTTCTATTTATGTCAGCAAAGCCCTGCAACGATTAGCTGAATCTGGTTTGATTGAAGCCACAGAAAAGATAAAAGTTGGCGGAACAATCATGTCAAAATGGAAAGTATTAGACGAACCAAGAATCGTCGAAAAGTCACAGAAAATTAAAGATGAAATTTCCACCGATAAATCTTTGGTCGATCCCATTTCAGAAAGTATCACCCAAGAAACTGATACCAATTTTAAGGACAGGTCAGAAGAAAAATCAATTGATAAGTCAATCGACACTAATCAAGCAAATATTATTGAAGCGCTGATAGAATCGGCTAATACAGTATTGGCAACATCAGTGTTTAATGTGTTTGACAAGCTAACAACAGCGGTACGTTTGCAACAGTCGCAACTTTCGCATTCGCAAATTTTAAATATAGACGAATTAATTAATGGCTTGTATGAGACAAGCGACTTGTTAAACGAAAAAATTGCAGTGAAAAACATTATTCCAGTTATTGAATTTTTACGGGGGTTGAAATGAGTAATTCATCAATTTTAAAAATAGAGTTTTTTCCAGAAACAGAGCAGCTTCAGATGACAGTTGAATTGCATCACGGTGAGGAAGTTGAGGAAATATCAGAAGAAAATTTGCATGAAGCGGCAAAAGTTATGAAACATGTTTACGGATTTGCTCATAACTTGCTAAGAGGTAATGTTCCGCCGCAACTTGTTAATTTAGTCTGCAATCCAGAAGGCTTTTCCATGCATGTAATGACGCCAGATGAATATGCAGAATCGCAAGAATCTTTATTTGAAGATGATAATGTGCCTATGCAAGAACCTTCGGAAGAGGATGAAGTTAATGTTCAACATTGATGTAGAATTAAAGCTTCTTGATGAATCCGTAGCAATTCCGGAATATGCGCATGAATTTGATTCTGGATTTGATTTAATTGCAAACAATCCTTTTGGAATAGTGTTAGATGTTGGAAATATTGTTTGCATTCCTACGGGTATTTCCGTTGCCGTACCTGCTGGTTATGAGTTACAAGTAAGGTCACGTTCTGGGTTGGCATTAAAAAATGGAATTGTTGTTCTTAATAGCCCGGGAACCGTGTATGCCGGATTTCGCGGCGAGATTGGCGTCATTTTAATCAACCACGGGTATAAAGATTTTGTTATTACTCGCGGCATGAAAATAGCCCAAGGCGTTATCGCCCCTGTGATGAAAGCTAAATTTATTACCGTTTCTGAGTTAAGCCCGTCGGATAGAGGAAGTGGCGGATTTGGATCAACAGGCGTATAGCGTAAATGATGCGGTTTGCTAACATTATTTTGATTAGCATTGCTGAGATAGCTATATTAACTATCTCAGTATTAACCGCTATTTTTTTATTGGCGTGTGAAACGGTTGATTCTTTTGTGAATGGATTATTAGACGATGAGTAGAGATGAAACAAAAGCAGAGCTAGACGAGGAATGGCTGGATAAAGCGCTCGGCCGCATGGCAACAATGAATGAAATAGATGAATTTGTTGAACGAGTAGCAATTCTGGTCTGTGATGCCAAATTTGAAGAATCTAGAGCAAGAGTAATGGCGTTAGAGGAAATTAGAAGTGAATCACGGAAATAAACACGACGATGGAAAGCTTGATTATTCATTAATGCCGTGGAAACCGCTTGATGAAGTGGTTAAGGTTTTGATGTTTGGCGCTATCAAATATGGCCGCCATAACTGGAAGCTTGTGTCTGATGCTAAACGCCGGTATTTATCGGCAGCATATCGACATATCAATGCGCATGCTGAGGGCATTGCAAATGACGAGGAATCAAATCTCAATCATCTTGCGCACGCTATATGCTGTTTGATATTTATTTTGTGGATTGATTTAACAACAAATGACAAAGCCTAAAATTATCAAATATTGCGGCCATTGGTTTTGCATAGGCAATAAAAAAGGCGTCGCAGGCTCAACACCCGCTAACGCCTATGAAAATTGGGTAAATGCTATTCTTTTACAGGACGTAAGACGTAATAAACGTGATTCCCAATAACGCGTTCAACATTGCCGCCATGCTTTGGTTTTGTTCCAGTATTCCAGCTGTCAGCTTTTTTAATAATTTGAGGAAACCTGTCAAATAAAGCCGCTCTTGCTATTGCCATGTAATAAGTAGCCAGTGATTTATCTGGTTGTTTACGATGCACACCTTTAACATCGCAAATGCTTCGCTCTTGATTTACCGCCCTATTAATTACAGCTTGCGCATTGGCTACCGCACCAAGCACAGATTCGCCGCGTGATTCAGCATAGATTACGCGAGATAAACATTTAACTTCGTCAGCATTTGCCTTATAAGCCGACAAGGCTGCAACAGCTAGTAAAAAATAAACGCTTCTCATATCGACCCCAATCTGAAAATGTAGTCGTCAGCATCATCAACATCATCGCCTGATTCGTGAATTGATTTTAATATGCGTTCTTCAATTTTTTTAATCCAATCTTCGCTGATAATATCGGTAATGTCATACCCATGCAGTTCAATGGATTCTATGCAAACCAGTTCGTTATCGCCGGGATCAAATTCAGATTCATTAGCTTCGGCTTGATAAGAAAATTCAACATATAGCGGAATGCCTTGTATCTCAATAATCATAGTTATTTACCCCGTTTCCATGTATAATACGTTAGTGATTTTGACTGCTCTAAAGCAGCTCTTTTTTGCAAAAGCTCTTGCCAAACACTAGCTGCAACAAATAACGCCAATCCAACTAATCCGGCCGACTCCTGATGGTACGTTAAAGCGCACCAAGCAGAACCAAAGCTAAAGCTAATTAGCAATAACATAATCAAAGCATCAATTTTTTTCATTTTGTAGTCCTCTTGCAAAAGTTTTAATTTTCTCAACATGCTTAGCCGGTACTCTAAGTTCCAATCTTACTAATCCGGCAGCCTTGTCCCGTTTTCGCTGGTCTTGCTTGTAATCACTATCTGTTTTCATTTAGCTTTTCCATAACTTGTTTAGGCGTCATCCAAGCATTGTCCATAAACGTAAAGTAACGATCACCTTGTCTAACATAATACGTTGTAATATTTCCCGACCAGTATTCAGACATTTGAAAGTAATCCCCATCAGGGATATTTTTCCAGTTTTCGGGAGGTAATACTTCTAGTGCGTATTCATATTTCTCTTTAATAGTTTCAGTAACCGGTGTTCTATTAGAATCTTCTAGGATCTGAATAGCCAATTCAGTATCAATGATCTCAGCATCAAAATAAGTTTCCTGAAAATCATCAAGTGATTTATGACTGTACAATCCAAGATTGTTAGCGTCACATCCATCAATAATCATTTTCTTTGATCTAGAAAAAAAACAGTGTTCGTACATAAATCTCCCCGTTTAACGATCCAAGACAATCCCGAATCTATGGCTAATATTATAGTTCTGACCGGACATAAGTCAATAGTAATTTGTGATTATTTTTTATAATTTGTGTTGGTAACTTGCTAGTCACAATTAAACATTGTTCAATTTATGATTGATTTGTGTAATAATCGCGCATAACGCTATAGCAAAACTGGCATGTCAGTCGCAACTCCTCATTGCAGCTATAGCGCCCATTTAATTATTTGGAGTTAGCATAATGAAAGTTTGCATTGAACGTAGCGACACTGGTGAATTTAGCGTTTATGAAGAAAATGAACCAGCGGCAGAAACGCAGTCTGCTGCACCGGGCCAAGAATCCGCGCCTGAATCTGCTGCTACTGAATCAGCGGAAAAACAAAATGCCCAGCCTGCGCCTGATTTAAAATCTGCTTTAATGATTGCTGCTAAATTGTTATCACGTTCTGATGAAGCGCAAAAACAGTCAATGTTTGATCAAGGCATGCAGAAAACTGCGCCAGTAAAAGGCCTAAGCCCAATGGCTGGAGGAATGTAATATGTTTGGCCCATTATTTAATAACGGTACGACCGAAAATCTTTACGACATTGATGTTAAGCAATCGCTATGGATTAATGCTGTGCAAATTATTACGCTGGCATTGACTAGCAATCAATCTGCCGCCGTTGCATCAAATACTAATCGGGTAGTGTTATCAACTACACAAGACTGCTGGATTGCAATCGGAACTAATCCGACCGCTGCAAAAGCTACTGCTGGAAGTTTCTTTTTAGCTGCTGGCGCACAAAGTTATCCGATCTCAGTACAAAACGGCGTAACTAAGATTGCTGCACTATACGATTCAACCGCAGGTTATTTATCAATTATCGAGAGTCAATAATATGACCGTGCCAGCTCAGTTTCCAGCACTACAGCAACGTGGGCTGGCCAAATCAATAAAATTAGCGCTGAATTTTATGTCGGGCGCTATTGATCCAAGAATATCATTCACACGCGCTACAACCGGCACTGTTACTGATTTTGAAGGCTTGATTAAGAACGTCAAGAGCGGTGAAGTTAGGTTTGATGGTATGCGTAGGGTTGAGAATCTGCTGACGTATAGTCAGGATTTTAGTAATGCGGTTTGGGTTAAATCAGCTGCAACTATCAGCGCAGATGCAATAGCCGCTCCTGATGGAACATTAACCGCTGATAAAATTGTGGAAAATTCCGCAACTGCAACACATTTTGTATATAACCCAATTGCAGTTAATTCTGGCAGTTTTACTTTTACTGTTTATGCAAAGGCCGGTGAAAGGTCTTGGATATATGTCAGAAATTCTATTGGTGCATACTTTAATCTATCATCCGGCGCAATTGGAACTATTGATTCTGGTGTAAATGCAGCAATCATAAATGTGGGAAATGGATGGTATAGATGTAGCATAACTAGCACACAGTCAGCAGGCACAATATTTCCAACAGCGTTTATTTCAACTGCAAACGGAACAACTAGTTATGCTGGCGACGGCACATCTGGCATTTACATCTGGGGCGCTCAGCTTGAAAACGTCACAGGCCAAGCCAATCAAAATCCGTCTGAGTATGTTTCGACCAACGTACTATCTGCGCCATACCAAGGTGCTAATGTTGACGGCGTTCAATACTTCCCTTACACAAATCCTAATTGCATCATCAACGGTGCGATTACACAGATACCAACGATTGCGATTAACTCCAGCAATAGCAAATTCGCATATAACTGCGTGGCATCTGGAGACTATTTCAGCACACCAAGCTCGACAGCTAACCAAATTACCGGCGATATATCGCTATTGGTTCAAGTAGCCTTAGACGACTGGACACCTGCTACTGTTCAAACATTAGTCGCTAAAGACGGCGTTAGTGCTGGCACACGTTCATGGGCTTTGAATATCCAAACCTCAGGCGCTCCACGGCTTAATTACTCGTTGGATGGTACTAGCATTATATCTGTGGATTGCTCAGCGTCTACAGGCTTCACAGATGGAACAGTTCATTATATTGGCGTACAGCGTGAAGCGGCTACAGGTATTATTCGTTTTTATACATCAGAGAATGGCACAACATTCACACAGCTAGGCACAGACAAGACCGGCACAGCAGGCAGCTTATACAATGCCACAAGCACACAGGTGCAGTTTGGAAGCCTAGCCTCGTCAGGTTTTGATTTGTTTGGCAAGATATACGATTCGCATGTTTATACCGGCCTTAAGTTCAGTGGTTCAAGCACAATGGTGCTGGATTTTGACCCGAGTAACTGGACAAGCGGTTCAACATTTACTGGCCTAGAAACCGGCGAAGTCTGGACACTAAACGGCAATGCTAAGATTTATCAAGGCTTATGGGATGCTGTTGGGCCTAAGTCGTGGTTGATTGAGGAGCAAAGGGTAAACCTTTGTCTGTATAGCGAACAATTTGATAATGCGGCATGGACTAAAACAAGGTCGTCAATAAGTGCAAATGCTAAAATTGCGCCAGATGGCACAACTTCTGGTGATTATTTAATTGAAGATGCAACCGCCGCATCAACGCATTTAGTTGCTGTAACTACAGCTATAACAGTAACCACTGCAACCGCATATACATTTTCTGTGTTCTTAAAAGCTGGCGCTAGAACATACGCTGGTGTTTATGAAGGCGTAACAGGTAAAGGCGTTATATTTAATTTAAATACTGGGGCTTTCTTTGCTAATTTAGTAGCCGCACCAACGTCATACACTATTACACCGGTAAGTAATGGTTGGTATAGATGTTCGATTACCGTGACTACAGCATCAACCACTGCAACACCGTCTGTTTATGTTTGTGATAATTCTGGCAATTTTTCATACACTGGCGATGGGGTGTCTGGTGTTTATGTCTGGGGAGCGCAATTAGAATGATTAATACTGAACAAGTTAAAAATTTATTTGATTATGTTGATGGCGATTTGTATTGGAAAACCTCTGCTAGACAAGGTTGGAAAGGTAAAAAAGCAGGTTCTTTAACTAATGAAGGGTATATAACTATAAAAATTGATGGTAAAGCGTATAAAGCGCATAGATTGATTATGTTATGGCATGGTTTTGAGTTGAACGAACATGTTGATCATATTGATGGCAATAGAGCCAATAATAAAATAGAAAATTTAAGGTCTTGTTTAGAATCTGATAATGCTAAAAATAGGCCTACATACAAAAATTCTACAACTAAAATTAAGAATGTTGTATGGAATAAAAAGAATAAAAATTACAATGTTGTAATTCAAGCAAACAACAAACGAAAACACATAGGCTGTTTCTACGATTTAGAGCTAGCAGAATTGGTTGCTTATGAAGCTAGAGAAAAATACCACGGCGTTTACGCAAGGCATGGGAATTAATTATGGCTAGTTTTGCTTCAAGTTATATACCAACAACAGCTTCTCAGGCAACAAGAGCCGCCGACCAAGGCAGCATGACAGGAACTAACTTTAGTAGTTGGTATAATGCTGTAGAAGGAACAATATTTGCTGAATTTGACCATGTGGTTGCGCCTTTAGGAACTGGCAACAAAGGTGTTTATTGTGCTTATCTAAATGCTTCAAATAATATTGTCGCTTATTCTACAAATAGCACCGGAAACATGGCGGATGTGGTATTAAATGCTGGAGCATCACAAGCTGCATTTACATCAGTGGCTGTTCTTAGCGCCAATACATTTTATAAAGACGCTTTTGGATATAAGGACAATTCTTTTGCTAGGTCTTTAAGTGGTGCAACTGTACAAACAGATAGCGTTGGTACTGTAACAACAGGTTTGACAACTTTTAGAATAGGTTGGGATGACGGAGCAGCTCCAACACTCAACGGCCACATCCGAACAATACGCTACTACAGTCAGCGTTTGCCTAACTCAACCTTACAATCACTAACAGCATGAGAGTCTTATATTTAGTTGCACAAGACCAAGACACACTTGAAACAGCTTTAGTTGATGCAGGTGTAGCACAATGGGTTCAACAGCCTATTTACCCTGAACCAGAAGTTATTATTAACGAGGACGGCACAAGAACTACAGTTGGCAATATCAATGCTAAACCGATAGGTACTAATCTAATATTCCAACCTGTTCAAGGTTATTCTATTGATGTTATTGGCTTCGCTGAGGGTTATGTGGGCTACATGTGTAATCTACTGGGTGAGTTTACAGATGAGCAATTAGCTCTGTTGCCTTCAATACCGTTCCCTGCTGCACCGCTTAGAATATTTGGGGGTTGGGATAATGGTGAAGCGCCGGTGATTATCAATGAACAATCAGCATTAATTTAACATGGCTAGAAAATTAACAGCAAAGCAAGAGGAGTTTGCCAAACTTGTAGCTGCTGGATCAAATTTATCCGACGCATACAGAAAAGCCTACAATGCAAATTATTCAAACAACGTTATGAAGGTGCGTGGATATGAGACGTCTACAAATCCAAATGTTGCGGCAAAGATAAAAGAATTAAAAAACGAAGTTAAGCAGCTTGAATTATGGCGAAAAGAGGATTCTATTCGAGCGTTAATTAGTGTTGTCAATGAGCCAAGCCGACCAAGCGATGTTGTTGCAGCAGTTAAAGAGCTAAATATGATGCATGGATTCAATGCAGCAATGGAATTAAAACATATTGGCGATGCTGATAAGCCAATCAAAATTGATTTGAGCATTTCACCTGCTGAAGCGTATAAGAAAATGATCGGCAAATGATTAACTGGAAAAATCCTGATTATGCGCCAATATGGAAAGAAAGGGCTGAAAGGTTAGACAGAATTCGCGCCAATCCGGAAATATTGCACGCGCTAAAATTGCATTACAAAGACAATCCTGTCCAATTTATAACTGATTGGGGCGTTACATTTGATCCTAGAAATGCTGAAATAGGTGTTGAAACAATTGTTCCGTTTCTGCTGTTTGATAAACAAGCTGAATTTGTTGAATGGGTTGTTAATTTATGGGGAAATCGTGAGGATGGTTTAGCCGAAAAATCTCGCGACATGGGTGTTTCTTGGTTATGCGTAGCAATTGCAGCTTGGATGTATTTATTTAAGCCGGGCGTAGTAATTGGATTAGGCTCACGCAAAGAAGAATACGTTGATAAAATTGGCGATCCAAAATCACTTTTTTGGAAAATCAGACAATTTATCAGCTATTTGCCTAGAGAATTTCAGCCTATTGGCTATGATGAGTGCAAACATGCGCCGCACATGCGAATAGTCAATCCTGAAAATGATTCTGTTATTGCTGGCGAGGCCGGTGACAATATTGGTCGAGGCAATAGAACGGCAATTTACTTTAAAGATGAATCAGCTTTTTATGAGCATCCGGAATCAATTGATGCTGCTTTGTCACAAACATCAAATTGCAAGATAGATGTATCAACACCAAACGGTGTTGGCAATCCATTCTATCGAAAACGGCATGGTGGCAAAATAAAGGTTTTTGTTTTTGACTGGAAAGATGATCCGCGCAAAGATGATGCTTGGTACCAGAAACAATGTGATTCACTCGATCCAGTTATTGTTGCGCAAGAAATTGATCGAAATTACGAGGCATCTATTACTGATGCATTTATTCCTGCACCAATAGTTGAATCAGCTACTAGACGAGGGGTGGCGGATATTGAAGCGCTTGGGCCAGTTCAATATGGATTGGACGTTGCTAGGTTTGGGGATGATAAAACCGTTTTAACCTGCCGACGGGGCCGCGTTGTGTTTTGGCAGAAATCATGGGGAAAAACTGACACCGAAGATACAGCGGGTCGGGTTAAATCTGAAATAGATGCATTTATGAAACCGGATCAAATAGCAATAGATGTTATCGGTGTTGGTGCTGGTGTTGTGGATAAGCTAAAGCGCATTTATCCAGAAAAAGGCTTGGTCGTTGAAGTGAATTCGGCACTCAGAGTTGATGACGGGTATAACTATAATTTGCGAGCAAAAATGTGGGATGACATGCGCGAATGGTTAAAAACACCAGTATCAATTCCTAAGGATGGATTGCTTAGAACCGATTTAACTGCATTGCGCTATAAGTTTAACGGCGGATTGCGATTGATGGAATCAAAAGACGATGCCAAAAAGCGCGGCGTCAAATCACCGGATTACGCTGATTCACTGGCGCTAACATTTGCCGAGCCAGTCAGAATTAAAAAAACATCAGCACCAATTACAATGCCTTATCGTCAATATGATATGGGCATCATGTAATATGCTATATAATTAAACAATGTTCAATTAGAGAGCCGTCATGTACAACGACATCTATCCGCAACAAAATAAAGATAATGCAAGCACCGATTATTTTGACGGTGAAGATATTGGCTTTCAACAAGAGCAAGAACGACTAGCAAGATTAAAAGCGTTTGCCGGCAAATTAACACAAAAGCGTAAAGAAGCCGAGGATGGTCGCAGGCAATCTGGCATTGAAGATAAATGGAATGAAGATGATGATCATTACAATGGCATCGACAATGCTAATCGTAAAGAAATGATGCTTAAATCACCATCGGTTGCAGGCAGTCCATATTATTTAAAGCCAATGACTGATGATCAGGTTAGATCGACTGTGTTTGTCAATATTACTGCGCCGTATGTTGACATGGCCGCTAGTCGTGTTGCTGATATGTTGCTGCCTACCGATGACAAGCCATTCATGATTAAAGCAACGCCTATTCCAGATATTGAATCAGCTATTCAAAATAATGATCCAATGCCCGGAGGCCAGCACACTGTTGGCGAAGCTGCTCAAGCATTTGTAAAAGAAGCTAACGAAAAAGCAACAAAAGCCGAAACTCAAATTTGGGATTGGCTGGTTGAATCAAATTGGCATTGCGAAGCGCGGAAAGTATTAGAACAATCTGCAAGGATCGGCACAGGCGTAATAAAGGGCCCGTTTCCAGAAGTACGAAAAAAGCGCAAGGTAACAAAAACGCCGGATGGTATTGCTCTTGAGATTGTTGAAGAAATCAAACCTGCGTCTAAATTTATTGACGCAAGAAATCTATATCCCGACCCAACATGCGGCGGATGCATTCACAACGGTTCATATATTTTTGAAAAAGACGAAATCAGTTTGCGTCAATTGCGCGATCTAAAAGGATTGCCGGGCTATATTGATTCTGAAATTGATGCTTTATTAAAAGAAGGCCCAAACAAAAAGTATATTAATACTCGCGGCGAAGCAAAAGACCAAGACAAGTTTGATGTTTGGTATTACCACGGCGAAGCAACTGCTGAAGATTTAGAGTCAGCTGGATTGAATGCTGAAGAAGGTGATGAAATTCCTGTTGTCGTTGTTATGGTCAATGATCGAGTGATCAAGGCTAGTGTCAGTATTTTTGATTCAGGGACATTTCCCTATGATGTAATGGTTTGGCAGCGTCAAATTGATCATTGGGCAGGTATTGGTGTTGCAAGGCAGATTAGAACGCCGCAACGTATTGTTAATGCCGCAACTCGCGCAATGCTTGATAATGCTGGTGTGGCAGCTGGCCCGCAAATTGTTATTCGCCGCGGCGCCGTTGTCCCTGCCGATGGTCAATGGACTATTACGCCCATGAAGCTTTGGACTGTTGATGAAGATGCGGATGTAAACGATGTTGCTCACGCTATTCAAGCTATTCAGATTCCAACCATGCAAGCTGAACTTCAAAACATTATCAAATACGGTTTTGAATTAGCGGAAAAATCAACAAACATGCCTTTGCTTATGCAAGGCAATCAAGGCAATGCTACTGATACTGTTGGTGGCATGACCATACTCGATCGAAATGCATCATCTGTTTTACGGCGCATTGCTAAAATTTGCGATGATGATTTAACTGAGCCACACATTCAGCGTTATTACGAATGGTTGCTTATTTACGGTGAAGATGATTCGTGCAAAGGTGATTTTTCTATTGTATCACTAGGCAGCACAGCATTTTTTCAGCGTGATGCGGAAAATCAGGCAATTATGCAACTACTGCCATTAGCCGGTAATCAAGGGTTTCATCTTGATCCAGATAGATTAATGGTTGAAATATTAAAAATGAATCGCATTAGTCCTGAGCGAGTTAGATACACTGATGCGCAAATCATTGAAATGCAAAAAGCCGCTCAACAAAACCCGCCTGTTGATCCTAGAATTGAAGGTCAAATCAAAGTTGAGCAATTACGGCAGCAGGGCGATATTCAACGCGAACAATTGCGCCAACAATCAACACAGGCTGAGCTTGTTCAAAAATCCCGTCTGGATGAATCTGAGATCGCATTAAAAATTCATCTAGCTCAAGAAGAAATGGCACATGCTAAAGAAATGAAACAAATGGAGCTAAATCTGGAAATGATGAAGCTAAGCCAAGCGCAAAATATTTCTTTGGATGAAATCAAGGCCAAGCTATCTAGCGACGTTATGAAGCTAAGAACGCAAAAAGAATTATCAGAACAAGCCTTAGTTGCTCAAGCTGGCGTACAAGGTAGAGAACATGCTCATGCCAAACAGGTTGCAACACCAGTAGCGGAGCCAGCTGGAAGGGCTGATAATGGTCATGCGTTTGAGCAATGATTTATTGACTTTTTAAATTAAACAGCGTTTAATTAACTACGAATATGCTATTAACTAGACTTGAAAAAGAATCCGTACTTTGGAAGAAAATAGAAGCCCGTTTAAACGAGTTGCTAGAATCTGACAGGCGAGCTTTAGAAAAGATTAGCAATAGCAATGAAATGACCGCTGTAATAAGAGGTCGAATTAAAAGAACCCGAGAGTTAATTGCTCTTGGTTCGGCCACGGAAGTGACTGAAGATTTTGATAACTAACATAAAAGGCTATCGCAATGAGTGACAATTTATTTGAATCGAACGACAACTTTGATGATGTTGACGCTATTGATCCAATAGAGCCAAACGAAGAAGAAGTAATCGAGGATAATTTTAATGAGGGCATTGCTATAGCCCGAAATGAAGAAACCGAAACACCAGTATCACAAGAAACCCCTTTTTCTTTATCCAAACAGGATTGGGAAGAAGTTGCAGCAAAAGCTAAAAGCTATGATGACTTGCAAGAAAGGCTGACTAAAACACACGACAAAGCGTTCGGAAAAATTGGCCAGTTGGAGCAGGAGTTAAAAGAGCTTAAAGCATTAAGAGCGCAGCAATTTGAACCGGTACAAATTACAAAAGATACATTTAAAAATGTAACTGAGTATTTTTCGGATGAGGATTTTGCTGAAAAGCTGGCTAGCGATTTAGCGGGTATACAATTTGGTGGCGGTACTTCATCTGCTGATCTTGATAGTATTCGACAAGAAATTGCATCGTTTAAACAAGAATCAGAAGTAAAGATATTAACAGTTTTACACCCAGACTGGAAAGACGTTGTAAATAAGCCTGAGTTTGATACTTGGCAGCAATCTTTAAGCCCAGAAGGCAAGGCGGAATTAGCCGCTTTACAATCTGATAAATGGGATGGGCTACAAGCCGCTAAAGCTATTACAGGTTTTAAAAGCTGGGAAAAGAGAAAGGCTGATGCAGAAGCAAAGAAGCAAGAAAGACTAGCTCAAGCAGTGCCATTAAAAGGTGCTGGACAATCAGCTAGAACATCTACTTTAGATTCTGAAGATGCTTTTAATGCTGGATTGGCGAATGTTCAAAAATCCAGAAAAGTATAAGCAATAAAAGGTTGGGCTACTTGAAAGCCTAATCTCAACGTCTGGCGGTCGGTGCGCTTACCGCTTGGTGTACGTTTTTATTAATAGGAGATGCTCAAATGAGTATGCAATACTTTGATACCAGCCCTGCGAGGATTGGTAAATTGGCTGGTGAAATCATCGGCCACGCAATGTGGACAGAGGTTTTAACTCCTGCCATTGATCAAAAAGAAATGCCAAAAAATAAATCCGATACCGTTATTTTCCGGTCTTGGGTTCCTTATGGCGGTACCGCTGCTAACCCTAATACATTCTTTGCTGCTAATAATGCGCAAGGCGTGCAATTAAGCGGCGATAACTTTGCCACATCACACATCACCCAAGAAGGTGTTACACCTGCCGCCGATACTATTGTGCCGCGTGATGTCACCATGATCTTGAACCAGTACATGGCGTTATACGCTTTGACTGATAAAGATTTTGACTTGTACGAAGATGACATCCCAGAAGCTATGAAAGAGCAAACTGGTGAGCGTATGGGCTTGGTTCGTGAGATGGCTATTTACGGCCAAATGAAAAACTGCACAAACAGATTTTATGCTGGTTTGTCTGGCGGTTCTGCTGTTACTACTCGCGCTGGTGTTAACTTGCCAGTTCAAGAGCGATGGGTAAGTAAAGTAGCTCGTTCATTACAAGCTAACCACGCAAAACAAATCACCAAAATTTTGTCACCTAGTCAAAACTTTGGCACAACTCCTGTTGAAGCGGCTTACGTCTGTTATGTTCACACTGATGCGGAATACGATATTCGTCGTTTACCGGGCTTTCGTGAAGTAGCGGCTTACGGCACTCGTACTCCAATCAGTGAGTATGAATTAGGTACATGGCAACGTATTAGATTTATTGTTTCTCCAGAATTGCAACCAATCTTGGCTGGCGGCGGTTCTGTTGGTACAACTGGTTTGCAATCTGTTGGTGGTTCAAACATTGACATCTACCCATTCATTTTCTTGTCAAAATCTGCTTTTGCTCAAGTTAAATTGCGTGGCGCTGCTGCGGTTGATCCTATCTGGTTGCCACCCGGTCAAAAAGACAAAAACGATCCCGGCGGTCAACGTGGCTACATTGGTGCTAAATTCTGGCACACATGCGGCGTGTTGAACCAAGGCTGGATTGCAGTTCTTGAAGCTGGCGTTTCTGCGCTTTAATTACTGATGCACATGGAAGTGCTTAACATTGGAGATTTGAAATGCCTACTTTAGTTTCTGCATTGACTCCTCAAGAGTCTGTCGATAACAGAACAAATAAGCTGTCACATCGTCGCGATGGTATTGAATTAGACGCTTTATTAGCTGCTGCGCAATATGATATTGCTGTGCTACAAGCTAATTATGCGGCGTTATTAACTCGTTTAGACACCATTGCTACAACTGCTGGCGGTACAGCAATTACCGGAACTGCTTTCGGTTCTGCAAACCGCGCAACGTATGGGCCTGATGTTCCCGGCACTACACAGCTTACAACCACTACATTCTTACCATAAAAGGAGTTACTTATTATGGCTGAAAAAAATAACTTTTACGGGTTGAATTTAAACTTCCCGACTGGCGGCATTACTGCAACTGCGGGTGCGGTAACTGTTACTGCTGGTACAGGCGGTTTAACTGCAACCAATGGCGGCTACTATGCCAACTTAACTGCTGGCGCTAAGACCCCAGTGTATGTTGACAATAATGGCAAAACATTGGCTTCAACTGGCACTCCTGCGCCTGTATTGATGTCAGGTACTTTTCCTGCATTGGTTAATGGCTCAACAACTACTGTTGCTTATGGTCAGGGTGCGATCGTTGTATTTGCATTGGCTAACTTGGCGACTGTTAGTGGTGTTGCAAATACTCCAGTAGCTTGGAACGTATCAGGAACAATCGGTTTAGTTGCTGTTGTTGGCCCTATTGCTAACATTGATGTTAACGGCGCATTGTTAGGTGCTGAAAACTCCGTTGGTCAAAACGGCGGTTCTGGTGCGCTGCAATTCCCTGATTTACCAGACCTGTTGACACCAGTAGGTTACTTTACTGTTAAAAACCCTGCTGGTTCTTCAACTGCAACATTTACCTTTGGTACAACCAACTGGAATGCGACAAGCATTGTAACAACTGCTTATAACATTACAGCATACCCATTAAGACCATTAGTTGGTTTCTAATTGGTTTGGCGGCTTGAAATATAGCCGCCATTTTTTTAACTATAGAGGAATAGATAATGGCTCGTAGAGGAAGCATTAGTACAAACGAAATTGATCAGCCTTTTGCAACACAGGAAATAGAAATTCCTGCAACTGGACATATTGATCGAACCGACTCAATGTTTGATGATGAACAATTTGAAATCATTGATGAAGAAGCCTTTAAAGAAGGCATTGAACGCGAACGGTTTATGCGCGAAGAACTTTTAGTTGAAGTTCACGAAAGCGCAAATCCTAACGCTGAACAATTTATTCAAACTTATGTAAATGGCGTTGCTCAGTTTTTTGAACGCGGCAAAACCACAAAAGTAAAGCGCATGTTTGTTGAGGCATTAGCAAGAGCAAAACCTTACACAATGCAAACTCCAGAATTTATTGATTCAAACGGAAACAGATCAACTAAGATTGTTAAAACATCGGCATTGGCTTATCCGTTTGCAGTAATTAGCGATCCAAGTGGCGAACGTGGGCGTCGTTGGTTAGAAAATATTTTAATGAGCGCATAATTTATGATGACCTACCTACAGTTAGTTCAGCAGCTTAGAATGGAAAGCGGCATAGCTGGCACAGGCCCAACAACTACTGTTGGTCAAACTGGTGAATTAGGTAGGTTAGTTTCTTGGATTAATTCCGCTTATGAAGATATTCAGAATAAACGAAATGATTGGCGTTTTTTGCGCAAAAACTTTACGCTAGCATTAGTTCCCGCGCAAAACATTTACCCAAGAACATCGCCGGCATTAACTTTATCTGGTGGTGCTGTTAAAAATTGGAAGCGTAATAGCTTAAGAATTTATACCGACACAGTTAATTTCAGCGATGAATTGTGGCTTCCTAATCGTGACTGGGATTTATTTAGGGATAACCGTTTGCGCGGTGCTAGTTCAAATCAAACTGGCAGACCAATTGAGTTTTCGTCTGATCCGTCAAAAGATGTTTATGTATGGCCAAAGCCCGATTCATCTGTGCCATATTTTATTCGTGGTGAGTATTATCAGATACCGGATGTTTTCGCTAATGATAACTCGGTTCCTATTTTTGACACCAATGAAATGGTAATTGTTTATAACGCGCTAATGCGTTATGCGGCTTATGTTAGCGAACCGGCTTTATTTACTTATGCCCAGCAGCAATACGGACGATTAATAGGCAAACTTGAGGCTGATTGGGCCGAGCCAATTACTCGTGGCGGTGCGTTAGCATGAAACTTAATAAACTGCCGATTAATCCGCATAAAGCTGATTTTATCCAGTTTAGCGGCGGTTTAGATACCACATCACCCCAAATTTTAATTCCTTCAGGATTTTGTCGCGATTGCGTGAATTTTGAAGAAGATATTCTTGGTGGTTATGTGTCTGTTACGGGGTATGAACGATTTGATGGAAGATCATCACCATCAGAAGCATTGTTCTATTATTTGCCTTATACAGGCAACTCAGGTTTGGTTCCGCTTAATATAATTATTACCGGCGCAACATCGGGCGCCACCGGATATTTACTTGCTGTTACACCAACTCAGCTTGTTTTAACCGCTGTTACTGGTGTGTTTAATGCTTCAGAAATACTTATTACTTATACAGGAATTACAGTTAATGGGCCTGTTGCTGTTGGTTCTGTTTATGATGATACAACAGCTTATTATCAATATTTAGCAAGCGAGCGTTACCGTGGCTTTATTGGAAAGGTTGGCGATGGCGCTTGTTCAGGTAGCGTATTAGGCGTTTGGTACTACAAAGGCATTGTTTATGCTTTTCGCAATCTGGTTGCTGGCGGCGTGGGAATGTTTAAAAACACATCCTCAGGCTGGTCGCAAATTAGTTTAGGCTTTGAAGTTTATTATCAGCATGGAAAAATAGCTGGCGGCATTCCTGCGATTGGCGCAACAATCACAAAAGGCACAACAACCGCTGTATTAAAAGCTATTACTATTGAAAGCGGTACATTTGCTGCTAATGACGCTGCTGGCCGATTAATATTTGCAACCATTACCAATGGCCCATTTACGGTTGGGCCGTTTACTGGCGGCATGCAAGCCGATGTTGTAAGCCAAGATACAATTACCATTCCAAATCAAAACGGTCGTTATGAGTTCGTAACCGATAATTTTACTGGCTTATCAACCACATCAAAAATGTATGGCGTTGATGGCAGAAACCGAGGATTTGAGTTTGATGGGACAACATTTGTTCCAATTAATACCGGCAATACAAATGATACGCCGTCACATTTAACCGTTCATCAAGGTTATTTGTTTTATTCATTTGATGGCTCAGTTCAGTTTAGCGCTATTGGTGATCCATATAATTGGCAAGCAATTAGTGGCGCTGCTGAAATTGGTTGCGGCGATAGTGTTACAGGATTTATGCGCCAGCCCGGTAACGAAACATCACCTGCATTAGGTATTTATTGCCGAAATAGGTCTTATGTATTATATGGAAGTAGTGCAACCACATGGCAGTTAATTAACTTTAACGATACTGCTGGCGCATTGCCTTATTCAATGCAAAAAGTAGGTGGTCACGCATTTGTTTATGATGATCGCGGAATATCCGATATTCAATCAACACTAAATTTTGGCAACTTTTTACAGGCCACCATTAGTCAGCGTGTTAAATCGGTATTAGATAGCAAGCGTAATTCATTTGTAGACTCGCACATATTGCGCGACAAACAGCAGCTAAGATTATTTTTTAATGATGGAACTGCTATGTACGCAACGCTTGGCCCCAATGTTAACTCATTTATGCCGATCTTGTTTCCGTCAACCGATGTTGTAACTTGTTCTGTATCTCAAGAAGTGTATGGCGGTGGCAATGATGTTGTGTTTGCCGGGATGACAAATGGGTATGTTATGCAAATGGAATGCGGCACAAGTTTTGATGGCGCTATTATTACTGCTAATTTAAATCTTGTATTTAATAATTCAAAATCCTACCGGATGCTTAAGCGTTACCGAAGAATTTCGCTTGAAATGTATGGTCAAGGATATGTTGAATTTAATGTCGATTATGATTTAAATTACGCTGAGCCAGATTATGCTCAGCCAGACACGTTTTTTAATTCAGCTAATACCACAAGCATTTCATACGATAGCGGCGTTTATTGGGATACCGGCTGGACATGGGATGGCACCGCATTAACCAATAAATCAATTGCAATTGAAGGCGATGGGATGAATATTTCCCTTAAAATTTCATCATCCAGCAACTATTTTTACCCAATTAATTTTAACGGCGCATTGCTTGAGTATTCGCCACAAAGAATGCTTAGATAAAAGGATAAAATATGACAGATTGGTACACAGCAAGCGGAAATCCAACGCAAGGTTCAGCTGGTGCGTCGAACGTATTGCGAAGCGAATACAATTCAATTGCCGCAGCGTTTTCAAAAATGCCGCCGCTTACTGGCTATAACGGCTTATTGGTTGGTGTTAATAGCTCAGGCACAGCATTATCAACTTATTCGTATCATGAAGTTTTGTTAGCATTAAATGCAGCTGAACTAGGAACAAATGTTTCATTTGCAACAATTAATGGTACGACAATCACGGCGTCATCTCAATTTTCTGGCCCCGGAACAGGATTAACCGGAACTGCGGCTTCATTATCAATTGGTGGAAATGCTGCTACTGCAACTAATGCAACTAATGCAACTAATGCAACAACATCAACAACAGCGCCACAATTTGACAACGATACTAGTATAGCAACAACAGCCTTTGTTCAACGGGCTTTGGGGAATTTGGCTGGCGTAGCTGCTTACGGTGTTAATACGGTTTTAACTACTGCAGACGCTGGTAAATGGATTGCTCCAACAACAACCAGCTTGACATTCACACTACCTTTGGTGAGCGCTTCTCCTGCTGGCACAACTATAATAATTTATGGTAATGCGTCTGGCGTAACTGTGCAAAGGCAAGGTACTGATACATTTTATTATGGTGGTTCACTAGTAACAAGCGTTACTTTAGCAGGGCAAGACCTTATACAGGTTATGTCAAACGGTAGTGCATGGTATCTAATTAATTTTACATCCACATTTACTGGAACAGGCTCAATTGTAAAAGCTGATAGTCCAGCCTTAACCGGCAATCCTACTGCACCAACTCCAAGCACTGGTGATAACGATACATCTATTGCTACCACTGCTTTTGTTAATGCTAATTGCGTAGGTTTAGGGCAAACATGGCAAGATGTTACTGGAAGTAGATCAGCCGGAACAGTTTATACCAACTCAACTGGTAGACCAATTCAAGTGTCAGTTATTATTGTTGGAACTGGAGCGGCTCAAGGCAGTATTACATTAAATGGAACTGCAACTGCTGTTTCAAGCATCACAGAAGCTGTCAATGCAACGCATCAATACACTTTTATTATTCCAAACAGTCAAACTTATTTAGTTACTTTATCGGCTGGTACAATTCAAAAATGGCTGGAGCTTAGATAATGCGATATTTTAAAAATCCTGAAAACCAAGTGTATGGCTATGATGTTGACCAGCAGTCATACATTGATGAGGCTTTAACTAATGGCTGGATTGAGATAACTGGCTCTTGGCCTTTACCACCAGTTCAACCTGAAATAACTGTTGTGTCAATGCGCCAATGCCGTCTGGCGTTACTGCAAGAGAATCAGCTTGATGATGTTGAGGCTTTGATTACAACTCGCGAGCAGCTAATTTGGTGGAACTATTCCACTATTGTTGAGAAAAATAACTCAATGGTTCAGGATATAGCTACAGCATTAAGCTGGACACCTGAATACTTAACTAATTTATTTGATATAGCAATTACGTTATAATTAAACAGCGTTCAATTAAAGGTAATAATTATGGCAGTAGCACCGGCAGCGTTATCAGATTGGTATCAATCACAGGTAAACACAGGAGTAGCAAATAACGGCATATTAACAACCGGCGGTATTGCTCCTGATCCTGCTGGCGCAACTCCTAGCTTAAATAGTGCGTCGCCAATTACAACAAGCAATTTGCAACCCTCTACTTATAAAGGACTGTCTACTGCTAGCACACAATTGGGTGAGCCTACAAAATGGAATGTTGCACCTGAACAAACGTCGCAAGGCCAGCTTAGCGGAATATTAGCAAGTGGATCGCCATTGATGACGCAAGCCAAAACGCAAGGTTTACAAACTGCTGCACAAAGAGGATTGCTAAATTCAAGTATTGCCGCTGGCGCCGCTGAAAATGCCATGATTGAAAAAGCCACTCCACTAGCAACACAAGACGCTTCAACCTATGCTGCCGCTGCACAGGCTAATCAAAATGCTGAAAATGCATTTAAAACAACTAATGCTGCAAATGCATTTACCGCACAGCAAAATCAATACAATACTGAAACAGCTGTTGCGCAAAATCAATATAACAAATCGCTTGAAGCGGCTCAAAATGTTTATAACCAACAAATTGCTACCGCACAGCAAGAGCGTTCAATTACATCGGCCAAAGATACAGCTACTGCAAATGCAATTGCCAGCATTACAAGCAATTTAAACAATGATATTGCGGCCGTTCAAACCAGCCAAACTATGAATCAGCAAGCAAAAGAATATTCAATTGCTCAGCTGCAAAAAGCGTATAAAAATCAAATTTCATTGTTATCTGCGGTTGGTTCA
>Ga0075473_10000170_pt1 | contig 26301 bp, 23 predicted proteins | sample DEB19_08_DNA_FD_76340 | JGI IMG/M metagenome (GOLD analysis project Ga0075473, IMG submission 76340) | Aqueous microbial communities from the Delaware River and Bay under freshwater to marine salinity gradient to study organic matter... | ecosystem: Environmental > Aquatic > Marine > Coastal ... | reverse complement strand
TGTTCCAGCAGCAGGTGCAGTTGTAGCAGCAGGTGTAGTTGTACCAGCAGATGTAGTTCCAGCATCAGCACATGTATAATTTGCAAACCAAAATTTCTGTACATCTGGATTAGGATCTCCTCCCATTGTATTATTATCTACTTTTACACTTGTTTGATCTTTTGGTATAGTATAAGAACGATACTTATCTTTTGCACCATAAACAATACTACCAGTATTTACTTTACAATTAAAATTTGCTGTATCACCTTCCTTTCCTGATAAAGTTTTATATTGTGGTACAGATGTTCCAGATGTTTCATCACATGTATAAGTTGCAATCCAATATTTATGTTTATTAGGATCAGGATCTCCTCCCATTGTATTATTATTTACTGTTAAAGTCTTATCACCTTTGGTTAATTTATAAGTAGAAGTTTTTTCTCCACCATAAACAATAGAACCTGAAACTACACTACAATTAAAGTTTGCAATGTCATTTTCTTTTCCAATAAGAGTTTTAATTATTGCAGGTGTTCCAGCAGCAGGTGCAGATGTTCCAGCAGCAGGTGCAGTTGTAGCAGCAGGTGTAGTTGTAGCAGCAGGTGTAGTTGTAGCAACAGGTGTAGTTATAGCAGCAGGTGTAGTTGTAGCAGCAGGTGTAGTTCCAGCAGCAGGTGTATCAGCAGGTGTATCAGCAGGTGTATCAGCAGGTGTATCAGCAGGTGTACCAGCAGCAGGTGTAGCAGCAGCAGGTTCAGTTGTAGCAGTAGGTGTATCAGCAGGTGTAGCAGCAGGTGTAGCAGCAGGTGTAGCAGCAGATTCAGTTGTAGCAGTAGGTGTAGTTGTAGCATCTTGTCCTTCTGTATCTTCGTCTTTTTTCGTTTCTTCCTCTTTTTTTGTTGCAAAATAAATTCCTACTCCACCACCAATACTAATTAAAATACAACAACATATTCCAATTACTAACATTATCATCATTTTTTGATCCATTATATATATATATATATATATTTTTTTTTTTTCTTAATTTGTAATTGAAATGTTTACTTATTTGTGCGTGAGAAAACATAATACTTTTTAATTTTATATAATAGATGAGTGATATTATAAATCGTTTTAAAAATGTTTTTATATCACCTAAAAATTCAGATTATTTATTTAATATTATTATTAATAAATTAAGTCAAAGGAATATACATATAACAGAAAATTTGGAATTATATAAACAAAATTTTTTACAATTACAAGATATGATTTACAATGATAATTTTGTAAATATATATAATGATTTTCTTAATAAAAATCAATCTGTAAATTTAGAAGATGTTTTGATTAAATTAAACCAGATAGCTGTTACGAAATTTGAATTTATAATTTCTCAAAATTATATTCAAAATAATTATTTACAACAAATACAACAGAATGAATTAAAACAGAATGAATTAAAACAGAATGAAATAAAACAGAATGAATTAAAACAAATTGCAAACGAAAGGACTAATAAAAAAAATAATTATAAATCTAATAAAAAAAATAATGTAATAGTAAAAGGGGACAGGTTAGAAAAGGAAACAAATAAAAAAGATAAAAATACTATAACAGAACACAATAAGACTAAAATAAATTTTGTAAATTTTTTTTCAGATGATGCTAATTTTATTAATAATAAGTATGAATATGATATAAATATTGAAAACTTAAAAAGTATTTATCTTGAGTCGATAAATTTATTATATGATATGTATAACATAACAAATTGTAATAATAAATTTTATTTATTAGAAGGGTCGCATAAACATTTAATTACTATACCTATTGGATTTTATGTTATAGATAAATTATTAGAAATAATTACAAAATCTATAAATTTTGTGTCATTAAATAAAAATAATGATTACAAGTTTTTGATTTATAAGAATAAAATTAAAAATAAAGTTTATATAACCTGTGATTGGATTAAAACAAATAATGATAAAGATATAGATCAAAAATCAAAAGATAAATCTGTATTAGATTTTGGTATTATATTCGTTTCAAATAATACATCACAAAATAATTATTGTTTACGTGAAATTCTTGGGTTTGATAAAAACGAATATTTTAACAATAATATGTATATAGGAGAAAAATCACCTATTGAAAATATTTATCAAAATATATATTTTAAACTTTTTATTAATGATATAGAAATAGACCGTTATTATACAACAAAAGAAACTTTTACATATTATGATAAGATTAATTTTAATTTGCAAAGTAATTATGGTAATAAAATATGTCATATACCAAATTTAAATACACCATATGATATTGATGAAGAAATAGAAATGAATAAAATAAGTTTTCAATTTAATAATTCTGTAAATTATATAATAAATTTACCATTAAATTTTGATATAGTTATAGGATTTGAATATAATTAATTAATTTTTTAAAAGTAGTGTTTTATCATAAAATAATATTATTTATATAATGTAATGATATCTAATAAATATATTTTTATTAATGATAATGATAATTATTGTTGCGTTTGTTTTGAAACTTTTCATTTGATAAAACGAACTAAAGAATATTATACACAAAATATTTCAAATGAATTTAATAAAGATGATGATCAAAATACGGAAATTGATTTAAATGAATTAATAAATAAATATATAAATGATTTTGATAGAGAAATTGTTAATAATAGAAATGTAGATAATATGATACAAGAAATATTTGATAATACGATAGAAGAAAATGTAGATAATATGATTGAGGAAAAGGAAGATAATATGATTGAAGAAAATGTAGATAATATGATTGAGGAAATTACTGATAATATGATTGAGGAAATTGTAAATGATATAATTGAAGAAAAATTAGAATCGGATAGTTATTTATCTTTAAGTGATATAGATAAAGATATGTTTGACGATAATAAAATACCTAATGAATTATTGGTTAAAAGTTGTTGTAATATACATTATATATGTATTAGATGTATAAGAAAGATGATAAATAATTATGATAATCATCCAATAAATGAAAATAATTCGCATATTGCTTGTCCATATCCTTTTAAGGATTGTGTGACAAATATTGGATTTAAAAATGTTTTTAATCATAATTTAATTCGTAAGGTATGTAATACAGAAGATGAGTGGAATAATTATTTAGAACATTCAAATAGATATGCATTTCCAGGTTATACTATAATAAAATGTCCTATATATAATTATAGGACGGCATCTAATTGTAATACTGATATATTAGTTGAAAATATAATTTTAAAGACGGCTAATAAGGGTGAACTTATATTAGAATGTTCTCAAAATAATTCGTGTTTAAAAAAGTTTTGTTATTATTGTAAAGAAGTCATATACAATTATTATTCTATATGCTATACATGTAAAACAAATTATGAAAATGAAAGTCCAAATGTTTATAATTATTATTTTAATAAAAATAGTAATGTAAATTTGGATGAAAATACAAATGAAATTACAAATGATATAGATTCTGAAACATCAAATTCTACAATTGAAGAGAAAAAAACATATGATGAGTCTTCATATTTATTTAAAAATAATGAGATTACACGTGAAGAAGCTGTGAAACAGATGATAATGTTATTAGAAAATATAAATAATTACATGATATGTTCTATTTGTAAAAATAGTTTATATAAAACGGAAAAATGTAATGCTTTGTCACATCATAATTTAGAAAGATGTTATGCTTGTGGTAGAATTGGGTTTTTAGTAAAAGGATTAGGAGATCATTGGAATGTAGCTGGGGTTTCTGGATGTTATAGATTTGATCATGATTCGTTTATAAAAAATTTTGTGTCAGAATATAAATGTTCAGAGTATTGTTCAAATCATGAAAAAGGTGATTGTACTAATAATGAACATTTAAATGGAATAGAATTGTTAAATAAAATTAGAATTAAATCTTGTTTATTTCATGCTATAAATTCTTTATTACCAGAATTACGTTTTAATGTATATGATGATTTGTATAATTATTTAAAAAAGAATAAACTGGAATTTATTGAATTTTTACCTTTTAAACAAACTTTGATATTAGTATCTGTTTATAAGGAAAGATCAAGAGATTATATTGAACAAATTATTTATGAACAATTAAAGTGTGAGTATCCTGGAAACATAGAAGAATTTAAATTAGATAAATCTATATATATAGATGCACAGTTATATTTAGATAAATATCTTTTAAATAAAAATTTAAGAAATGAAGAAACAAGTTCTAATGGATCTTTAATTATATACAATAATGATAATTTAAATACTGAAACTAATATACGTATTGATACAAATATTGAAAATGCAAATTTTACAGATAATATTTTTCGTTCATTGATAAATATTGATACAGATAATTTTTTTGTAAATATAAATGAAATTAGAGAACAGGAACAAACGAATATAAATGAAATTATGGAACAAGAAGGAATATCTAGAAGATTTTATGTTCCTGAAATATCATTATATAATAATATGGAAAGAGTTGATGAAATTAACATGGATCAAAATAGAATTAATGAAACGACTGAAAGGACTATTAATGAAATTATGGAAAGTGATATAACTGATGAAATTATTGTATATAATGGTAGAAGTATTCGGCATAATAATTAATTGTTTTATTTTTTTTTAATAACAGCTTTGATTTTATCTTGTAAAATAAATTTTTTATTATGTAAAATTGATTCAGTTAATTGTTCTGATCGTTCTGAGTCTTTTAAATGTTCGTTAATTTTTTCCATTATAACTTCTTTTTTAAAAGTTTGTGATACTTTTTTAGAATAAAGTATTATTTCACCATCTTTTAAAGCAATACTATCCATATCATTTTCTGTCATATATTCTTTAATTTCGTTTTCTAATTTATCGATTAAAGTTTTAGTTTCTTTTTGTTCTTTTCTCATTTTTGATAATGATTTGTGTAAATCTAAATAATTTTGGAATTTTTGTTGGATTTCTGAATTCATTTATATTATTTATATCTATTTTTTAAAAAAATAGATATAAACGAATGGATAGTAAAATATTATTTAATTTTAAAAAAACGATTTTTATTACGGAATTCGCAAATATGTTTTGATATGTTTTTATTAATATGTTGATAGCATAGTATACAAATTAAATTATCTTTATTTTTTATATTAATTTTATTCATTTGTAATTTATTAATAAAAAATAAAAAATTAATTTAAAATTGTATAAAATTAATTATAATGTTTAGTGTGAAATATAAACCTACAACTCAAAAGTTATTATTTCATAAAGATATAGTAAATCATATTCGTAAATGGATACAAACTATAGAATACAAGTATGAAACTACTAAAAATGTTAAAGAAATATTGTTTTTAAATGGTCCTGTTGGTTGTGGTAAATCAGTTACAGTAGAATGTTTATTTAAAGGTTATAATTTAATTAATATAGATTCTGATAATTTGCGTAATAATGATAAACTTAATGAAACATTACAACAAATTGTTAGTTTTAGTAGTATAACTTTAGCAAATATTGATAGATGGAATCATAAAAATAAACAAGATAAAAATAATATTGTGTTTATTGATAATATTGAATTATGTGATCGTGGTATAGAAACATTTGTAAATTTAGTTTATGCAAGAAATATAAATGTACCTATAATTTTAATATGTAATACAACAAAATACAAGGATATTTTTAGTAGTTATAAAAATTGTACATTTATAGATTTTAAAAATGTTAGTTTATTAGAAATAACTAAACTTATAAATGAAATTAATAAAACAGAATGTTTAAATTTAGACAAAAATATGATTACAAAAATCATAGATAGATCACAATATGATATTCGTCAAATATTATTTATATTAGAACAATGGAATATAAGTAAAGGAACATCTATATTATTTTCTAATTTTATTGATTCTATAGATATTAAATATGTTGATGAAGATTTATCTAAAAAAATGGAATATATATTTAAATCAAATGAGTTTAATATTGTTAAATTACATAATAAATTTTGTTCTGATCCACATGTTATATCAAATACTATTTATCAAAATTATCCAAATATAACTTTAGATAAAATATCACAAATAAAAGATATTTCTCAAAAAGATGAATTAGATCTATTAATGAATATGGAAAAGGTTATAAATAATATATCATATTCTAATATAATTCATAATGAAATATATGAAAATCAACGATGGGAATTATATAATGAATATGTTCATGAATCTTGTGTTATTCCAACATATTATTTGCAAGAAATGAATAAAAATATATTTAAGCAAGTAGAAACGACTTATAAAATTAATTTTAATTCATTTAAAGATATTTCTTATAATTTTATAAATTCTTATAATGAAGTTAAAAATATATGTAAAAAACAATTATGTTCTGATAAATTTAATCAAAACAAATGTGATTTAAATTTAAATGTTATTTTTGAACCACAAAATTGTTTTTATATAGTTGATATGTTATTAAAAAATATGATAATTGTTAATGAATATTTTAATAAGAATAAAAAGGGTAAAAATACTACAAAAAAGGAAAAATTAGAATTATATAATAATATAAATGATCCTATTGTAAAAAATGCATTAGATAAAATATTTCAAATTATTTATGATTATAAATTGTTTGAAATAGATATAGATGATTTAAATAAATTAAAAAAAGGTGATGAAGAAATTATAATAAAAAATTTCCAAAAAGTTAATTTGCGTGTTTTAAAACGTTTTTTAAATATATTTACATTTAGTGATAATAATAAAATTTTTAAATCTAATATAGAAACATCTTTACAATATAAAATTTTAAAATATTTATTAGATAATACAGATAATAGTACGAAGGTATCTGTAATAAATTCAGTTGAAGAAATGACAATTGATTTAGATAAAATATGGGGATTTTAAAAAATAATTGTATAATTATAATTTTTTTATAAACATCTGTGATTCTTGTAAACCAAGCTTTTTAATTTTTTTATGATATCCACTTAAAAATGCATCAATACCCCTTTGTGTTAAATCTTTACCACCCCATCCATAATCATCAAAAATCATAATACCACCTTTTTTTAATTTTCTAAAACTTAAAACTGCATCTTCTAAAACGTAATCTGGTTCGTGATTTCCATCAATATAAATAATATCAAAAAAATCATCATTTAAATTTAACAATTCTATATGAGAAAACCCCCTTTTTATAATTATTTTATCTTTACAATTGGAATTTTCAACGTTTTCTAGAAATGTTTTATATGTATTTTCTTGTTGATTTTTATATTCCGGATAATCATCGTAATCTAACCATGGATCAATACAATATAATTTACTATCTTTATGTCTAGCATATTTATTTGCAAATGAAAATAAATTAGCACCATAAAACACTCCTATTTCTAGATAATTAATAGGTTGTGTGTTATCAATTTTTATAATATTAGACCAATTATGTGATAAACGATATTGTATACCTTTAAAATTATTCATTATATTAATAGGTTGTGTGTTATCAATTTCTATAATATTAGACAAATTATGTGATAAACGATATTGTATACCTTTAAAATTATTCATTATATAAATATAAATATAAATATAAATATAAATATAAATTTTAAACGTATTATAATACATATAAATAAGAATTAAAAATTAAGGTCTAAATTAAGTATTTGGAGACAATGTTTTGCACATTCTTGTTCGCTTTCTATGACTTTACGACCAAAACCGATGCCTAATATGTATTTTCCAGATTGGTATATATCAAATAATTTTAGATAAATTTTGGGATTATTCGTTTTATATTCTAATAATACGTGATTTGTATACTTTTTTATGTTATCTTGAATAATTGGATCCATTGTATTTAATTGTGTTTCTGTAAATGTTAACATTCTAGTAAAAACTTTACGATAAAGAGGTCCTTCTTCGTTCAAAGAAACGTAAATAGGTGTACCCCAATTTTCTTGTTTTTGGTAAAAACGTTGAATTGAGTCTTTGAAATTATCGTTCTTTGAGATTAATTCAGCAAAGTCGATGATGTTTTCAATGACATTTCTGACAAAACGGTCAGCGTATAGATAACCATATTCGCCAAAATCTACTAAAATAGAACCAATAAATGCTTCAAATGAGTCTTCAAAAATACTAGGTGTGTTTCTGCCACGATCTAATGATAATATAGATTGATTTTCTACTTGTAATGATAGCAATAAAAATTTTTTAAATCCAAGTGTAACCGCAATTTTATGTAACATTGAACATTTTTCGATTTTGATTTTTAATTTTGTTAAAAATCCTTCACGTTCGTTTTCAAAACGTTCAAATAAGTATCTAGACATTGTTGATTTCAAAATATGATCACCCAAGTATTCTAAACGTTCACTTGATTGTTTTGGAATATAAAATTGTGAAATATCGTCATTTAATTTGTCATTTATTTTGTCATTTATTTTGTATTGGACGGCTTGAAAATAACTTTCATGTACAAATGCTTGTTGGTAATGTTCTAAATTATTTATTTTTAAAAATTGATTGTTGTCACCAATATTTCCAAAATAATTTAGAATATTTTCTACTTCTTCACGAGTAATCAAACGATTATTTGGATTGTCCATTTATGTTTTTAGAAATTATTTAAATTAAATTCAATTATTTTAATATGCACTTTTTTTACCGGTTAAAATGTCTATAATATAATTTACAACATTTGAAATCATAAGTGTATTTGTTTCATTGTCTTTATATGCAAGTTGTAATAATTTTTGTGATTCAATTAGTAATTGTAATTCGAAATCTATTTCCATTTCATTTTCTATTTCACTTCGTGTTAATAATCTATATATTTTATATCCGTCTATTTGACCATGATCTGTAGATATTTCCATTAAAGATCCTTTTAGATTACCTACTCTTCGTCGTAACCCTCCATATAATGGTAATGCGTATAATTCTTTTGTTTTATTATGTATTAATTTATAGGCGCTTTCTAAATCAATAAATAATTTACCACTTGGTAAATCAAGTTTGAATAATAAAATGTTTGTAGGACGAGTACCAAGACCTCTCCTTAAATCAGATTCTTGTAAATTTTCATTTTTTAATTTATATATACTAAAAATTGTTTGGAAATTTTTCCGATTAAATTGTTCAAATGAACTTAAATCTCTTTTTAAACTTTCTTTAAAATATTTAATTGATATACATTGACTTAATTTAAATTTACCTTTACTATCTAATTGTTTAATTGATACAAGATCAGACCATTGTTCTGGTGTATAATTATATTGTGTTGCAATATCTTGGCAACTAAGACAGTTGGCTTCAACCCATTTTTTATTATCTTTTGATAATGTTTTTTCATCTGGGTCATTATCTTTATCATCACATGTACTTAAATTGGATTGATCTTCATTAAATATTAAACTATTTTTATTTGATCGAGTTTTTGTATTTGGTAATCGATCTTCTTCAAATATGGGTTCTGGTGTTAGTGGAGTTGGTGGAACAGATGACATAGGATCAGTAGTTGTATCTTCATATCCCTGAGGTATACGTTCAGGTTCCAGAGATTGAGTTTGTGGAACAGATGAGATAGGATTAGTAGTTGTATCTTCAGATCCCCAAGGTTCATATCCCCAAGGTATACGTTCAGGTTCCAGAGATTGAGTTTGTGAAATAGCACGAGGACCAGTTGTATAAATTGGTAATGGAGTTCCTCTAATCCAAACTCCTGGTGTAATTTCATCTTGTCTTCTAGGACCTCTTATAGAAGGTGATCTAGGTCTAGTTCTAGTTTGTCGTGTAGGTGTTTCTGGGATATAAGTAGTAACAGGTGTTTCAGATATTTGTGGACTGACTTGATTTAAAAAAGATGATGCTGGTCTAGAAAAAGATTCTGTAATTCTTTGACTAGGTAAAAATCTAGGATCATCTAATAATCTAGGTCTTGTTGAAAAATTATGTACTATTATTTTACCTAACATATCTAAATCATTTAATGTAAATAAAATAGAAGATTGATCTGTAATTCGTCTTGTTAGTTTTAATAATAATTGGGATTTTAATGCTTGATTATTTTCTGGATTAATTAATTCACGTAAATATTTCATATCATATTTTTTTCTTTTTTTTATTAAATTATCGTTACTTGTTATTTCATCATATCTTCTTTCTTTTTGATTAAGAAAACGTTGTAACAAAGCTTCTCTAACTTCTAGATTAGAAGTTTCACGTGATGACATATATTATAATTATATATTTTTTATATTTATAATTATAATATTTAAATACATGCAATTAAGCCCTAAATAATATTACTATTATTTAGGGCTTAATTGTTTTATTTTTATTGTTTTGTTTTTTATTTTTTATTTTTTATTTTTAAGCTGATGCTTTTTTAGGAAAATGTTGAGAAAGATAACGTTGAAGTTTTAGATACGTATATACTAAAGGTGATGATGCATCATTTGGATCTTTATGTTCTACTGCTGGTCCAAAAAGTTTTTGTAAAACTGCATCTGGAACAATTTCACGTCTGTTATCGTGATTCTGAAGATCATTATCTTTAATATAAGTTGTAACATATCTAGTTACATCAGTTCGTGCAATAGGATCTCCTTTATTAATTCCAAAACGAGTTAGAAATGAATATAACTCATCTGAAACTACAACTGGTGAAGCAAAACCTGAAGGTTTTCTAGTTGAATTTTCATCACGTACTCTCTTCTTTCTACTTCTTTTAGAAGCTTCCTTTAAAGCTAGTTCATGATCACGTTGCATTTTTTTAAGTTCTTGAACTTCTCGTTTAAGTTCTAGCATTAAATCTTGTTTAGATTTAATAAGTCTTTCGAATCTTTGTTTCATTGAATCAACTTCAGTAGTTGATTCAACTACTGGTGTTTCTTCAACAACAGGTGTTTCAACAACCACTGGTGGTTCTTCAACAACAGGTGTTTCAACAACTACTTCTTTTGGTTTTGAAGTTGCTTTAGTTCTTGTAGTTTTTGTTGTAGCTTTAGATGTTACTTGTTTGCTCATTTTATTGTTTTAATTTATAAAGGAATTAAATTTAATAAATTTTACGCACTTTCTATAAAATTCAAAGGAAAAATACAATTAAAAATCAATTTTTTATTAATTGATTTTTATTTAATTAAAAATTTAGAAATAAAGATTGTAAGCAACATAAAGACCGGCAGCTGCAACAGCAAATTTAACATATTTTTCAACGTCACCACCACCAGTGAGTTTATTAACGGCATCTGTACCATTGAAGGCTACTAGACCCCAATTGAGAGCCCCAGCAAGAACTAGAACTTGAGCAAGTTGTAAGAGAAGTTTCATGTAATCCATTGTTTATTATTTTATAATATATAATAATAAAAAAAAATATTCAAAAAAAAAATATTAAATAATAAATATTTAATAAATTATTTTATAATATAATTTAATATATTTATATTAATATTTTTTAAAAAAACTTTTGATTGCCATAGATATTCTTTATTTGTTATATCTAAATAAATTTTATTTGGATAATAATTATCTAATAATTTACTTTCTGTATTAAATAATCTTACTAATTTATTATATATAATAATGTTTTTTTCTTTAATAATTTCTAATAATGATTCTTTTGGTAGTACTAAAAATAATTGTTCTAAACTAGATATACAAGAACTTGATTGTAAGAATTTACAATAATTAATATTTTCTAAAAATATATTTTTATTTTTACATAAATAAGAATACAAGTCACTTGCAAACGGAACTTCATGATACTCATAATACCAAGACCAATTATTATGACAGTGATTATTATAATAACCCAATATCCAATAAAGACCAGTTAAATAGGACTCACAAGCACTATTTATATTAATGACATTATAATATTGATAATATCTTGATTTATAACCAGTTTCATTATATTTAATTTTATCTTCAGTATAAAAATATACATTTGAATTTTCAGTAGTATTAATGGAATTTAAATCATATATATCTTTATATATGGATTTATTTGATTTATATGCGCTATAAATATTTGTAAAAAAGTAACTTTCTGATTTTGATAAATTATAAAATATATCTTTTAACATATCTAAATTTATACATGATTTCCAATCGTTATTATTTAAATTATTTAAATTAATAAGTGGTGATTTATATTTGTCAATAACAAAATTATAACATTTTAATATAACATTTATTCCACCTTCTTTTATAAGTAAAGAAGGAATATGTTCTAAAAAATCATTTCCCATTAAAAAACATAAAAAAATATAATCGTAAATTAAATTTAAATCTGAAATTTCCGATAAATTATTATTTCCAAATCGTAAATCTTTACATATATATGTTTTTAATTTACATATATTTAAATACGTATATATTCTTTTAGATTCATTTAATTTAGTATTAAATGTGTTATCTCTTAATAAAATAATATTATTACTTGATTGATTTATTAAACTTAACATTATTAAGTCAGCATCTAGACCATAAATACATATTTTTTTAGTTGAGTTTTTATCATAATTATTAGAAATTATTTTCATCATTTTATGTTCACCTTCACCACACATATTTGAATCAGAAATTATAATTTTTAAATTATTGTTTTCCATTTGATTTTTAAATGTTTCTAAACTATTTGTAAGTTTATCCATAAATAATGTACCTGGTGTTATTTTATTAGAATTCCAATGTATTTTATTAGTAATTTCATTTGTATTTTCAGAAATTATTTTTTTAAAAAAATGTGATTTAAATCGTCTTTCTCTTTGTTGATTAATTTTTGCTCTAGGTGCTACTCCATCAATCATTATATATAATTTTTTTGGTTTAATTACAGAAATTATATATCTAGTATAATTTAAACAATTTGATATAATATTTTCTTCTATATCGTTTTCATTATTTTCATTTATATTGTTTTCATTTAAAAGATTAATTTTATTAATTTCTTGTTGTGAACAAGGATGAATTAAACTGTTGTAATCTAAAAATAAATCATCGATATTTAGATTAGCAATTAATTGTTCGTCAATTGTTAAATCATTTTCTGTATTATATTTGTTATAAATATTATAAAAATACCAAGGAATACCCATTAAGAGTTATAAAATAATAATATTATTCATTTTTTTTAAATTATAAAATGTAATTTTCTTTTATTAAAAAACATGATTTATTATTATCAAATGCAAATCCTTGTTGATATAATAAATTTTTATAATATTTAATATCATTTTCTTTTTTTTCTTTATATGTAATTTTATTTAATGTTTTATTTGATGTTTTTGATGTATCAGTTTCATTATCAGAATGTTCTGAATGATAAGATATATTATCATCAACATCATATTCATCAGATAATATTTCACTTTTGTTTTCGTCTTCGCTTATAATAGTATCATAATTTTCAATTTCATCCATGTTTTCTATGTCGGCATTTATATCTTCAATAGAATTATTGTTGTTAGATTCATTTTCTATTTTTGGTTCAGTGTATCTTTTATTTGATTTTATTGTAGAATAAATTCGATAATAAACAGAATTTTTTTCAAATTTTGTTTGTGATTTGTTATATTCTTTTAATATAACTTCAGCTTCATTACAATTTTTTGATGAAAATTTTGGATTTTTTCTTATATGAATAATTTTTTTTATATTATAATTTATATTTGTTTCGTATGTTTGTAATGATAAATATTTAATATATTCATTTTTACGTTTTTCAAAACTTGAGTTTAATTTTTCTTCTATAATTATTTTATAAGAGTTAATAAGATCATTTCGTTTTTTATCCATAATTTTTATTAAATTAACATTTTGTTCAATTAATTCTAAACATTTTATTATTTTATCTAGAGTATTATTGTCAATTTTTAAAAAATTAAAAAAATATCCATTTGTGTTTTTTGTATATTCTATATTATTAGCATTTAATATATTTAAGATGTGATATTTTTCTCTATGTGAAAGATTATTTATTCTAGAAATTATATTTTTTACATCCATGTATTATAATTTATAATACAATCGTTAATAATACAATTTTTTTTTAATTATATATATATTATGTCAGGAAACATTAATGATACAAAAATAGATATCATTAAAGAAAATGTAAATAATTTAATTGCTGATTTAGATGATATTGTAAATAAAGGTGACTCTCCATCTGATTATGAATATAAATTAAAAAAAAAATATAAATTATTAGATAAAACGTCACCTGCTTTATTTAATTTAATTTACAAAGAATATAATACATCAAGTTTTGATAAACTTAGTTTACAATCAATTCTTAATATGATGTTACAACAAATTGAGAAAATTCAAAAATCTTCAATTACACAACATGATGCTTCTGTTTCTATAGGAGAGCATTTAGCACAAACATTTATACCACAACTTAAAAAATAACATTACGCTATATATATATATTTATTTTATTATAATATATATATGTCTGAAGATATACAAAATAATTCTGTTGTTAATGTAATTCTTGATGAAAATGAATCACAAAATTTTTTTACAAATTTAGTTAATCAAGGGACAGAAGAAAAAGAAATACAATTAAATGAAGATGATATCCAACAAAAAGAACGCTCTATACAATTAAATAACAACGATGATAATAAAATAAATGAAATGTTAGAAAGAGTTAATAGTAGTCAAAAAGTTATAGGTCATAACCGCTTTCAACAAAAAATTGATGAATTGGAGAAATATATTGAACGAGATAAAATATATAAAAAAGAACAAGAAATGAAGGTTAATTTATTTAAAAAAACAATAAGTTCATTGCAAGCACAATTACAACAACGTTCTAATTTAGAAAAACCACAAGATACTACTAATATAAAATTAATAGAAGAACAATCTGAAACGATAAACAAATTAACATTAGAAATATCAAAAATTAAAATAGAAAAGGAATCTTTAACAAGTCAATTAAATACATATTTATTAGATATAAATAGATTAAAAGATGAAAATACATCTATTATTAAAAAATATGATGATATTAAAAACGAATACGAGTTATTAAATAAAAATTATCAAGAAACAATTTATATTTTAGAAAAAACAAATTTTGATAAATTAGAATTACAAAATAAATTAAATTTTGAATTATCTTTAAAAGAAAATTTAGAAAATGAATTATCATTATTACGAAGTCATTCTAAAACAATTGAACTTGAAAAAATAATATCAAACAAAGATTTAATTATAGATAAATTAAATGCTGAAATAAATGAAATAGAACAAAATAAATTACTTAAACAAGAAAATATAAAAAAAGAAATTAAAACTACAAAAAACCGAATTATAACAGGTACTTCAAGAGGATTAACAAATACTACAAGAGGAACAAATAGACAAAGATAATTAATTAAATAATTTTAATTAAAAAAGATATTTTTTGTGATTTAGTTTCTTCTGAATTAAATACGGATTTATAATAGTATTTAATTAAAGGGAATTCACCTGGATTCCATACAATTTCTACAATATCTCCATTGACGCCTTCTGAAAATGCTAATTTGTTAATCTTACCTTGTAATAATTTATCAGAACGTGATATTGTATATATGGCAGATGGTCCTCCTGAAGTTTGTGAATTAATTATTATTATATATGATCCTGTGTCTTTTAATTTAGATGTGTCACGTATATAACCAAAATTTATTGATTTTGTGTAAACACGATTCATTAATTTTATATATTTATTTAATGTTTCTGAAGTATCAAGATTTATATTATTAGATATAATTATTTCATCATTAGTATTTTGTTTAATTTGATTAAAAAATGAATACATATATATATAAAATTAAAATAAAAAATAAATTTAACCTTTAAATTTATTTTTTGATATTGTTAATATTATTCGTCAAAAAAATATTCTTCTAGATCGTTTCTATTTTGTTTATTTAAATATGTTTTTTTTTTTATTTTTGGAATTTTTACATGTTTAACTAAATCGTCATCGTCTTCGTTTTGTTGTTGAACTTCTTGTTCACTTTCAGATTTACAATATTCTTTATCAAAATCATCAGATGATATATATTTTAATGAACATTCACTTAATTGTTTTTCAATAATTATTTTAGGATTAGATTTAAGTGATTCAGAACTATCAATATCATTATTAAAATCATATTCTATAAATAAATTATTTTCATCATTATCGTTTTCATTTATTAAATCTTTATATTCTAATATAGTCATTATTTGTTTCATTGGTAACAGGTTATACACAACACTTCCAATTAAATCTAATATAGTTTTTTTATATGATGTATTTAAGATATCATTGTTTTCATCTATTGATAAATTTTTGGGATTTTCATAATAATGTCTTGAAATTCTTTTTAAACATTTATAGAAGAAAAATTTAAAATTTGGAAATGTATATGATTCTAATAATCCTTCTATTATAATATTTTTTTTATTAATCATAACTTTAACAAATAATGTTATTATAGTATTTAATAATTGTTGAAGTTCTTGTTCGTGTAAATTATATTTTTTTTTAGACCAATCTAAAAATTTTTCATATTCTCTATTTAATTTATTAGATGACCAATCAGCAATTTTTAATAAACGTTTTTGAAAATGACGATATAAACTTTTTAATGTTCCGATTTGTTTATCATCATCATATTGATTTTCAAAAACGTAATATATATATTTAATTTGATATTTATACATTATTGTGTATAATTTATCTTCATATTCTTTACGTGTTTCAATAGATTTAACAAGAGACATATATTATATTATATTAAAAATTATATTTAAATTAAATTTTAATTAATTTTATTATTAATTTGTTTTCTACAAATATATATAATATTTATAATACTTAAGTAACAAAATGAATTTTCATGTATTTGTTTTTATCTCCACAATAGTGTTTTATATTATAATGAAAATGTATAAGATATCAATTATAAAAAATCAAAGGAAAAAAAAGAATAATAGTAATTTAATATATATTTTATTTGTTCCTGCTTTATTATATTTAACACATTTTATATTTATAAATTCTAATAATACAAATAATTTATTAAAAGTTACAACTTATTCGGATGAATTATTAACAGAACCATATCCAGCTTCTAATAATAGTATTTAATTTGATTTAGTTTAATTAATTAAATTTATTCTTAATTAAATTTTCTATAGTTTAATTAAGTGATATGTCAGAAGAACAATTAAAATATTACAATGATTTTAATGAATCTGATTTTAATGAAATTTTATCAAAAAGGGAGTTTATAAATAATAGATCAGATAAAAAAAAACAACATATTTATCAAGAACCAACTCAAATGTTGATTAGAAATTTTATATCAAAAAATACGATATATGATAATTTGTTATTATACAACAATTTAGGTACTGGCAAGACATGTACTTCGATAAGTGTAGCGGAAGGTTTTAAAGAATATGTTAGTAATATGGGTAGAAAAATTGTTGTTTTAGTAAAAAATAAAAATATTCAAAAAAATTTTATGGATGAATTGTTAAGTAAATGTACAAATGATGAATACCTAAGTCCAGATGAAAGACGACTATATTCTGGAGAAATCCAATATAAAAATTCAGATATTAGAAGAAATGAAATAATTTCAAAAGCTATTAAAGAAATAAATAGGTATTATCAATTTATAACATATGGTACATTTGTAAATAGAGTTCTTGGTGTAAAGGAATTTATAAAAGATGAATATGGACGAAATACTAAACGTGTTAAAAGAATCGATGGAGAAATGGTTAGAAAAAAACCTAAGGATGAAATAAAAAATTTAAGTAATTCTGTTATAATTGTAGATGAAGCTCATAATATTACAGATAATGATATTTATAAATCATTATTTAAAGTTTTGTCTAAATCATATAATACTAGATTATTATTACTTACAGCAACACCTATTTATGATAATCCTACTGAAATATTTGAATTATCAAATTTAATAAATATAAATAGACCAAATTTACAATTTCCAACTGGAAATAAATTGTTTAATATTAATTTAGAGGATCAAGATATATATGAAGATATTCCTGATATAGAAGAATTAGAACAAACAGTAGTTGATTTAGAAATGGAACAAGATGATCAAGAAAATCAAGATGATGTAATACAAACACCAATAGAATCACAAGAAAATATATTTGAAGAAATAGAAAATGATGAAGATATTGATGAAACATTTTCTGAAGAAAATATTGAAGACAAAGAAATTCCTTATGATGAGCATGTTATGATATCAAATAAAAGTATATTTGATTTTAGAGAACCATTTTTAATGAAAACACAATCTGAATATATTAATAGTAATGCATTAAAAGGTGGTATTGTTTCTTTAACAGATAATGGTAAAAAATCATTAATGACAGCATTATATGGAAAAGTCTCTTATTTAAGAGAAAACACTGAAACAAATCCTAAAAAAATTGTTATGGGAGGTGCACTTATACCAAATAGATCTGGAACTACTAATGTTGTTTATTGTCAGATGTCATTAGATCAGTATAGAACATATTTAAAAGCACTTTCATCAGATGTTAATACTGATTCAAAATATGATTTGTCAGATGTAATCAAACAAATAGAATCACAGGAAAATACATTAGAAGATATAGTATCTGTATCTAAAACAGGTTCATTATATAAAAATAGTAATGATGCATCTACAATGAGTTATCCTGATGATTTGTATGGTAAAAATGGGTTTTTAAAAGCATTTATGAAATCAGGATCATCATGGGTTTTAAATAATGAATATAAAAATATATTAACAACAGATTTAAAGAAATATTCAAATAAATTATACAAATTATTAAATAATATAAAAGATCCAAAAACTGGTAATATTTTTATATATTCAAATTATGTAAATTATGGGGGTACTTCTTTAATTAAACAATTGTTATTAAATAATGGTTTTTATGAATTTAAAGGTAAACAAAATGTTACAGAAGATAAAATGTATAAATATTTTATTGTATTTGATGATAGTACAAGTCTTGAACGGAGAGAACGTTATAAAAGAGTGTTTAATAGTGATGATAATAAGTATGGTAAATATATTAGAGTTATAATAGGATCACCTATTATTTCAGAAGGAATTACATTAAAAGCTATAAGACAGGTACATATATTAGAACCATATTGGAATATGAGTAAAATTAATCAAATTATAGGAAGAGCTGTAAGAAATTATTCACATGATTTATTAAAACCAGAAGAAAGAACTGTAGAAATATATAAATATATATCAGTTCATTATAAATCTAATCAAGCAATGAATGATATATTAAAGCCAAGCGATGATTTAAAGAGTTTTTTTATAGATAGAGAAAAATATATTTTATCTGAAGAAAAAGATAGAACAAATAAAGTAGTTGAAAGATTATTAAAACAAATTAGTTTTGATTGTTCACTTAATTTATCGAGAAATATTTCAACAGAAACATTAACCCCTGGATCACCAGAATGTGATTATTCAGATTGTGAACAAAAATGTTTAATAGAACCTAAAAATGATTCTACAATTGACAATTCTACTTATAATATGTATTTGAAATTTTTTGATGAATTTGATATATATTACGTTTTAGAAACTATAAAAGATTTATTTAAAATTTATTTTGTTTGGAATTTAGATGATATTAAAACACATATTAAAAAATTAGAACCATTGATAACAGATGAAGCTATTTATACTACATTAAATTATATAACAACAGATAAAATTCATATAGTTGATAAATATAATAGACAAGGTTATATAATAAATAAAGGAGATTATTACATATTTAATAGTTCTGATATAGATATTGAAACTTCATTTTACTCTAAAATATTAGATTTTTCAGTTGATAAAAATAAATATACATTAAATGAATTTACAAAACAATCAATAGATGTAGATTTATTTAAAAAAGAATCTGAAAAACGTAAAACTGTTAAAGATACAACACCAAAAAAACAAGATATCTTATCTCCAAGTGATATTGAATTTAATGAAACGATAGAAAAAACATATAATATATATGGAACTTTTAGAAAAAAGAAAGACAAATCTGATTTATGGGATCATAAATACGGTAAAATAGACGATAAATTTAGAATTATAGACTTACGAGATATACAAAAAAGTAAAAAACAAAAAGATCAAAGAAAAGTTATTACTGGACAAGCAGTTACAAGTTATGATAAACGCGAATTAATTGAAATATGCAATGAATTAAATATTCCAGTAAAACCAGGCTTTGATAAAGAAAAATTAGGAAATAATATTAAAAATTTCTTAATTGAAAATAATAGAGTTCTCAAATAATTTACAATAAACAAAATAATCACTTTGTTTATTTTTCTTATTTTTAAGTTTAAAACAAAAAAATAATTTATTTATACAATGTATAAAAAAAACACAATGTCCGAAATAGATTTCGAGATTCAAAATAATTTTCCGCCAATTGAACAATTGCAATTAAATACTCCACAAGTACCCCCTGTAGTACCCCCTGTAGAACCATCTATAGAACCGCTTAAGCCACCATCTCCTCCACCATCTTCAGATAGTGATAAAGAATCTTGTGAATGCGATGATACACCTATAGAAATACCTGATTGTAAACCTACTTGTCTTCCTATTACTTTAGAATTATCACCAGTAATTAGTTTATTAGTAAATCAACCAAAGGTTTGTGTTAAAAATATGGCAGTTTGTAAACCAAAATTTTTTTTAAAACAATAAAATATCATAAAATAAAAAAAATATCTTGCTCAAGTAGTAGTTCAAGTAGTTCTAGTAGTTCAAGTAGTTCAAGTAGTTCAAGTAGTTCAAGTAGTTCAAGTAGTTCAAGTAGTTCATGTAGTTATAAAAGAAGTAAAAAATATAAAAGACGTAAGAAATATAAAAAATATAAAAAAAAATGTAAAAGACAAAGTTTTTCAAGTTATTCGTGTAATTCTACATATTAATATATAAAATATTATGTTAAATTAGTTTTTAAAAGTTAATATATATTTAAAAACTACTTAAATTATTATTTAATTTTAAAATGTACTGGGTGTATAAACTGAATTTATTAAAGATGAAAGACCTATATTAGAACTAGCCCAAATACCTATGCTATCTTTAAGATTATCCCATGCACTGTCCATTATATCTTGTTCAGCTGATGTAACAGCAAATGTTTCAACTGGTACTATTGTATTTGCGTACATTGATTCACCTATACTATTAGTAATTTGAAATCCTACTGACCAAGAATTTGGTTCTTGTGGAGGATGAACTTCAAAACGATTTATTTGTGTAGTAAAATTTGTATTATAAGATGTTAAATTTAAATTTCCAAATGTATTATTAAATTCACTTGTAGGTGTATAAATATATCCAATAAGATTATCTTGACTAATAGCACTTGATGCCCATGTTTGAATATCAGATTTTAAAGCTGCCCATGCTATATCAACAAGTTGTTGGTCAGTAGATGTGTCTACAACATTTTGATCCATAATATGATATTCAAAAAATTGAACACGATTGTTTGGTACACAAACTATATTAAAACCAATATCAGCAGGAATTATACCAGTTTCATCAACGTGTGGTTTTGCAATACTTCTTATATGTATTAAAAAATTTGCATTAAAACTTTCTATTGAAATAGACATTATATATAATAATATATATTAATTTTATTAAAATTATTTTATAAAACTTCTAAAACTATCTATACTTTTAACACTTTTATTACTTTTAACAGAAGCATTTGATTTTGTTCGTTTTAATGTTGTATTAGGTTTAGATTTAGATTTATTAAATAATGAGAGAATTCCTCGTTTTTTTTCTGTAGTATTATTTGAATATAAATTTATATCTTTATTTAATGTTTCTACATAATGTTTAAAATTATTAAATAGTTCTTTTTGTGAAATTATAATACTTTTTAGTTCTTTTTTTAAAAGTTCTAATTGTTTATTGTCTAAATAGTTGTAATAATATTTATTATTTGTTATTTTATATTTTGTATCGTTTATTTTTTGTAATTGTGAATTAATACGTAAAAATTTAGAGTAATTTCTATTTGTTTGATCGAAATATATTCTTTTATAGTTTAAATAAATTTCTTTTGAATTAATTAATGGGTTGTTTTCTTGTAATAATATATTATCAAAATTAATATTAATAAATAAATTGTAAAATTCTATATTTAACATTTTAATATAGAAATTTATAAAAAAAAATATAATTAATCGTGTTGATTAATTTTGAATAAATCTATAAAACATAATACAGACATTTTAAAACGTTGATAAAATGAATATTTAATCCATTTAGGATCATTACTTAAATCATTATAACATTTTAAAGATTTAGCAAATGCTTTTGAAGTGTATAATTTATATATTGATACCATTAATACAATTATTGTAATAATATAACATATTCTAGACCAATCTGTTTTTGAAATATCATATACAGGTGATATAAATTTATATGTGAATGAATCTTCGACATTAACACCACGTAATTGTGATTCAAGATAAGTTAATGAACAAGCATTATTATTAGCTACCCAATGTACTAAAAGTGAAAATGAAAACGCGATGTGAATAATTAATATACTTGGTATATTGGAAAAAGGTGCGAAAATAACAAATAGGATTACTAAAATATGGAGAAAATATATAACATTAGCTAAATAAATATTTTGGAAGTTTGGATTTTCTTTTTTATTTTCTCCCATGATAATTCTCTATATTATATCAATATAATAATTTTATATAATACGATGTTTATTTTTTGTATATTTGTATCGTTCAATAATTATATAAAATATATCATAAATGAAATAAATGTATTTATTAGTTGATTATAGAGAATCGGCTTTTATTAATAAATTATCTGAATATAGTTATATTGAAAATGATGTTTTAAAAAGTATAGATATAAATAATATAAAAATAAATTATAAAATAACATCACTTCCGATTGGAGATTTTATTATACAAAGTAATTTAGATGAAATTAATACTATAGAAATGATAATTGAAAGAAAAAGTATAAAAGATTTATGTGCAAGTATTATAGATGGACGTTTTAGGGAACAAAAAACACGTTTATTTGATTGTGTAAAAGATGTTTCAAGAATTACATATATTATAGAAGGTGCTAAGGGATTACAAGTTTTAGAAAATGAGTGTGATATTAATAAAAAAAATATGTTGTCTCAAAATATTATTAATGGATCTATATTAAATTTAATTTACAAACATAATTACAAAGTTTTACAAACTGATAATAAATTAGATACGTTTAATAATATTTTGTTATTATATAAAAAATTTATGAATGGTGATTTAAAAAATGACAAACTTAATCAAACAGTTGATATTGTAACTAAATCTAAAAAAATATCTGATAATAAATTACTAAATCAATTATGTTTAATATCTGGTGTATCAAGTAAAACAGCAGATGTTGTAATTAATGAAATGAAATTTACAAGTATACAAGATATAATAGAAATGTATTTATCTAAAAGCTCAGAAAAAGAACGGGAAGAAATGTTAGCTGATATCGTTATAGATAATTCAAAACGAATACGTAAAGTTGGCAACGCATTATCAAAACGAATATATTATTATTTTTGTAAATAAAATTAAAATATATTAATTTTGTATTTGCAGTTATTATTTGTATTTAATTCTATTGCTCGTTTATTATATGCTTTTGCTGCATCAAGATCGTTTTCAAATGATCCTAAACAAATTTGTTTTTTATTATAAACAATTAATGCTTTATATTTTTTTGTTTGTTTTGAAAAAGTCACACCAATATACTTACTACTTTTTTTAGATTTTTTTTCTTTTTGTAAAGTTTCATACACATTATAGGGTATAGTTATATAATTAGGGATGTCATTTAATATATAATTTGTATTATATGTATTATTAAAATATAAAGCTTGTTGATTATATATTTTTGCACATTCCAATTCGTCAATATTAGTTGTTAAATGACAAGATTTTCCTTTATATTTAATAGCAGATTTATAATTTTTTCTTCTAGAATCATATGTAACACCATTATACTTGGATGTTTTATTATTAACTATTGTTTTTTCATTTTCTTCTGGTATGTTTCTGGGATTTGGGATATACTCATCAATATCATTTAATAAATAATTTGTATTCTCTGTTTCATTTATATATAATGCATAATCATTGTATGCTTTTGCACCTTCTAATTCTGTTTGAAAATATCCTAAAAAAATTTCTTTGTAATTTAATTTTAAAGAACTTCTCCATTTGTTTCTTTCTGTAACCCAACAAACACCTTTATAATTACCAGTCTTGTTTTTAAGTTTTTGACCAGTTAATTTAAACAAATTTGTTTCTTTAATTTCAAATTCATTTTCATTTATATTTTCTGTAGTAATATCACCTTCATTATAGTTATTTTCGATTACAATTTCTTTATCATTAAATACTGGGTCATTTACATTAACATTTAGCTTGTCATTAACACTGTTGTCATTAACACTTTTATTATAATTGTTGTCTTCTTTAAAATTATATTGTATTTCATCAATATGACATTTAGTTTTAATTACAAGATCTTCGTAAGATGTAAAGTTAAAATCGTCATAAAATGACTTGACTCGATTCATTACATACATTGCATATTTAATTTGATATTTATCTGAAAAATAAAACCACTCTCGTCGCCCTTTAATATTAAATGGTTGAAGTATATAATGGACTGAACGTTCAACTGAGTCTATATCATAAGTTTCAATTTGAAAATATAAACGTAAAGATTTTTCACTTGAACTTGTATTTAAACTTCTTAGACGTTTTTCAGAATTACTAGCCATACCTATTTTATAATGGCCGGGTTTAGATAAATCATTTATTAAATAAACAAACCCACTTTTCCTCATATCAAATCCATGTGTTTCTGGTTTATGTTCTAATAAAATTATCCTTTTATCTTTTTCTTCTAATTCTTTTTGTTTTTCTTGTAATTCTTTTTGTTTTTCTTGTAATATTGTTTTTTGTTGTTCGAGTTCTTCTTTAATTATTTCGTTATAAATATTTTCTAATTTTACATAATATTTACGTATATCTTTGCCTTTATCAGTTTTTGCTATCATACATAAATTCTTAAATGTATCTATATTTAACATAATAGTTTCTTCTTTTCTACCACGTGTTTCTTGTTCTAATTTATTTTTTTCCCTACGGAAAATAATTGTTTTGTAATCTTCGTTTTCTACAAAATTATTTTTTATGGTTTTCATTGAGTTACCTTTATTAGAAAATCCTATCATTTTATATACATCATCTAAATTAATAGGATAATCATTAATTGCGTGATAATTCATATACATATATAAATTTGCTACATACCAATGTTGTTCATCTTCAGTGAATGTTTCGTTTAGTTTATCGACTATTTTTGTTTGTAAGTTGAGTGATAATGTTGTGTTACTATTTTTAACTAATTCTTTAAAATTAATTGTTGTAGGTTGAATCATTTGTGACATATTCTAATATTTTTATTTATAATATAATAAAAATATTATTTTTAAATTAGATTTTGAACGTAATTAAATAAAAAGTAATAATATTTGTATATAAATATTATTAGTATGTAATTATGGTGTTATTTTTTATAATAAGTTCTATAATATTTATTTAATGCTTGGTCAAAGTTTAGACTTTTTCCAAAATGAAATGCTTCAGGTCTTTTTTCCATTACAATTTTGCAAGCTTCTCGAGGGGTTTTACCACATTTTGCTACAAGAAATGCTGCTACAGAGATTGCACTGCGCTGCCGGCCAGCTGCGCAATGTACCAAGATTTTGTTATTAGCGATACTGGCGTGTTTATGTATAAATTCTACAATTACAGGCATATATTCGAACATTAAGTCATAATCTTTTTGTTTAAGAGAGTCATCGACGGGTATACGCATATATTCGATATCTTTATGATGGGAATAATGATTAGGAATATCTTTTGAACAATTTAATACTGCTCGAATTTTATGTTTTTTAAAAAGATCTTTGTCTTTAGCAGCTTGGAAATTACCTAAAATAATATTATTGGTAATTTTATTATATTTTGCTAAAGGTACATCTTCGTCTTTTATTCGCATACCAGCTTTAATTGGAGAATGACGTCTTATAAATTCAGCTAGTGGGAGTTTAGGAGAAACTTGTCTAGTTCTATT
>Ga0075473_10000164_pt1 | contig 26715 bp, 16 predicted proteins | sample DEB19_08_DNA_FD_76340 | JGI IMG/M metagenome (GOLD analysis project Ga0075473, IMG submission 76340) | Aqueous microbial communities from the Delaware River and Bay under freshwater to marine salinity gradient to study organic matter... | ecosystem: Environmental > Aquatic > Marine > Coastal ... | reverse complement strand
CCACCTACTACTACAACAAGTACAACCAGCACTACCAGTACAAGTACTACCAGTACTACTACTACAGCTGTACCTACCACCACTACGACCAGTACCACTACTACAACTACTACTGCTCTCTTGGGTTATTATACTTTAACTCAATGCGGCACAGGTACATTTACTTTTTCTCAACAGGTTCCGGTTGGAACATTTAATAACAATGATATTGTTGTTAACACATCATCTGGTAACTATTACATTGTTGGTGGATTTAGTACAAGTATAGGGGGGAACCCCACAGTAACTGTTACAGCTACACCTAATACGTCTTGTCCTGGTGATCCTGTGTATTACCGGTTAGTGCCTTGTGATGAGGCACTTGCTGCAGGTACATATGGTGAGTATGATTATCAGACAGGAGCTGTAGCTGACTTTACTTATGATATTAATGATATTGTCCGGGATAATGTATATCCTAGCATATACTACACTGTAACAGATGTTAGCCGGTTTACATATAACGTACAAGCAGTTTCTGTGCAGTCTACTGCATTTACAACCTGTCCGGTTACCCCCAGTACAACGACTACTACTACTACAGCTACTCCTGTTCATTATGGCATAGCCCAGTGCGGAACAACCTGGGATGGAACTGTGTATACACAGTCTGTAGCACCTGGTTTCTTTACTGTTGGAAGTATTGTTTTGAATACTACTTCAGGTATTTATTATGTAGTGCAGGGATCTACATCTACCAATCCGGGTGGAGGAGTTACATATATAACTGTTCAAACAACCGGTTTGGGAAGCTGTCCTTCAACAACTACTACTACCAGTACAACAACTACTACCACTACAGCCGCTCCAACAACTACCACAACCAGTACTACATCTACCACTACTAGTACTACCTCTACTACAACTACTAGCACAACTACCACTACTACAACCTTAGCCCCTTCAGTTGGAACATTTGGTGTAGCAACATCTTCTGGTGGGGCTTGTACTGATCTGGTATCAAGTCCTAATACTTACTGGTGGGCAAATGGTGTAACATTTGGAACAGGTGTCCAGTTGTTTAGAAACCAAGCCCTTACTCTTCCTGTAACAGGATGGACCTATATAGCCGATAGTGGCGGAGCAATCTATACTATTAATTCTGGAAATGGTGTAGTTGGTTCATTTGTTGGTGCATGTTAAAAACCAAAATAAGATAAGATATGTCTTGTTCAACATACAGAACTTTATCAATAACCTACAATGAACCAGAGGTTCCTCCTGCAAATGGATATACCGTTAAATGGCGTATAGCAGGGAATGCTTCCTGGAATACCGTAACCTCATTATACGGCAATCCTCTGCAGGTAACAAACGTACCTACTTGTTATAACATTGAGGGAACTATTCAGGCAGACTGTGGTAATGGAAATCTTGGTACTGCTGTAAACTTTGCAGTTAGTGGTACATCTGTTGGATGCTACAATTTTGAACTGTTAGAACAAAAAACATATTTCTTTACACCTTGTAATCAGCAAGAAGCTCAAAGCGTATTTAATGATCCTAGCAGCCCAACCGGTAACATAACAGTATGTGCATTGGATGGAACTGTAACTGGTGGTAACTTCACACGCAGTACTAGTTGTACAACCTACCCTTAACATTATAAGAAATGCCAGCAACACTTACTATTAATTTTACTCTTCAGAGTCCTCCACCTGCTAATGGGTACAAGGTTTCATATCGTCCTATAGGGAATGCAGGTGCTTACTCAGAAGTCATTGTGTCAAATAGTCCCGTAGTACTATCAGGTTTGACAGCCAATGCTTATGAGGGAACAATAGAAGCAGTTTGTGCTGTTGGTTCTACTTCTACACCGCAGTCTTTTTCTGCAATTATTCCCATGTACTGCGGAAATGTCCGTACTGAAACTTATACAGGGACTACAGGGTACGTATTTCCGTTAATACCGTTAGTGTTAACTAATGCAACTAACTCAACGTCTGTTCAGATTATTTATAATATGGGTGATAGACCCAATAAAATAACTGTACGTAACATTACTGATAGTTCTGTTGCAGCAACAAGCGGTTGGGTTGGAGTAGCTTCTTACTCTGGTCCTTGGGGAGCTACATTAAACACTAGCGTTTCTGGTAATATTTCTTTTACGTATAATAACACTAAATCTTATTCTTTAGAGATTGAATGTGGTCCTGCAAACCTGCAGAATTTTCAGAATGATACTATTACAGTTACTCTTAACTGCACTAGTACAGTCAGTACTACTACAACTACGTCAACCACCACAACTACTACTACATCTGGACCAAGTATCCAGTATTACAGACTTTTTAAATGCGTAAATGACGGACAGATTTACTATACAACAACACCAATATTTAGCTCTGGACAACGTGTTCTAAGTGGTGGCGGTGTTTATTATGTATATGGAGGATTTACAATTAACTCTTCAACTCCTCCAGCTAACATGATCGGTGAGGTTACATTGGTAAGTGGACCTTGTTAATTTTAGAAAACCAACAATTATTTAATGCCTTTAAGATATATATCCGTTCAACCTAGACTGGTGTATTATGCCTGGCAGGTTGAGGTGATGATCAATAATTTCATCAAGAACGGGGTTAACCCAAATTATATAGACATCCTGGTAGCTTACTACCCGGATGATCTTACGTCTACTCCTCAAAACATATCTATCTGGAATAACCTGGCAGAGAAATACAACTTTGTCCGGTTTTTCTTTTATGAGGATACCCGGGTAAGACCTATTCGTTACATCTCTTCTATTAGACCTAACGTACTAAAGCAGCATTTTAAGGCTCGTCCTGAAATAAAGGATGATGTCATTTTTTATCATGACTGTGATATTGTACTGACCAAGCCGGTAGACTTTACAGAGTTTACTACGGATAAGATCTGGTATGGCAGTGATGTACAATCCTATGTAGGTTATGAGTATGTAAAAAGCAAGGGAGAGGATGTTCTTAACCTCATGTGTAACATTGTGGGTATTGATCCTGAGGTTGTTAAAGCTAATCAGCTAAACACAATTGGGGCTCAGTATATCATGAAGGGTGCTGATTACGACTACTGGGATAAGGTGGAGAAAGACTGTGAGCTTATGTTTGGAGAAGTAAACTCTCTGAACGGTATGAAAAAACTCTCTGATCCAAGCTACCATGAACTGCAGATTTGGTGTGCTGATATGTGGAGTGTTCTTTGGAATGCGTGGCTGTTTGGGCATGAGACCAAGACTTCAGAGAAACTGGATTTCTGCTGGCCTGCAGACGGTTTGGACCGGTGGGAGAAATGTCAAATTTTCCATAATGCCGGTGTAACAGGTCCTGGTGATCTCTTCTATAAAGGAAGTTATATGGACAGGTTTCCGTATGATGATGATCTTTATATCAGAGAGGGAACCTGCTCTAAAAAGTACTATGAGGAAATCAAAGCTGTAAAATCCATACTGTAATGACTTCTAAGATAGTACACTCTGAAAACCCGCTGGAACACTGGTCTGATATACAGAACCTGGAGAACAAGACTGTTCTGGATTTAGGCTGCGGCTGGCTTGACCAGGGATTTCAAAATACTCCGGAGTACTTTTTATCCAGGGGTGCCAGTAAAATTATTGGCGTAGACGGTACCTGTGCGGAGGTAGATAGGCTTAAAGTCCTGTATCCTAATCACGTTTTTTTGTGCCAGCTGATCAATACTGCAGATGACCTTAGGGGTCTGCTTTTGTTTTATCAGCCTCAAGTAATCAAGATGGATATTGAGGGTTATGAGTCTGTACTAAAAGATATGTCTGCAGAAGATTTTAACGGGGTAGAAGAACTGGCTATAGAGTACCATAATCCGGAATGCAAACAGATCCTGGAGCAGAAGTTTCAGGAGTTCTCTTTTGAGGTTACAGCTTGTAACCAGTTCGGTTACTACTGCACCGATCCTAACATTATGGGTATTATCCACGCTAAAAGAATAGTATGAATATTGGTATAGTTGTCATTGCTACAAATGCTTACTTTATCCTGGGTATCCGGTTTATAAAGAAGTTTATGCGTCATCATAAGGGTGACAAGAATATCAAGTTTTATTTTTTTTCGGACACAGATCCTAAGCCTTACCTACCGGATCACATAGACGTACAGTATATACAGGAAAGCCATACCAACTGGCAGGATGGTACCAACTCTAAGTTTAGGAATATCCTAAGCCTACAGGATTGCAGCAGTGATTACCTGTTTTACTTTGATGCAGATACCAACGTAAACCAGGACTTTACAGAGGAGTGGTTTATCGGAGACCTGGTGGGTGGTGAACACTACGGAAACGCAAGCTTCCTGAAAGACGGGGCGGGTTTTGACCGTAATCCCCAATCCAGGGCGTATGTACCCATGGACTCTACATTACCCTATACGTATTACTATGGGGCGTTCTTTGGAGGTAAGAAAGACCGGGTAATGGATTTTTGCAGGGTGCTTAAGTCTAACCAAGATCTGGATAAAGCCGTGGGTTATGAGCCTCCGGTAAATGATGAAAGCTATATCAACCAGTACTTTCATTTTAACCCGCCTGTCAGGACCGTACCTTCTGCGGAGTTTAAATTCCTGGTATCAGATAAGGGAGGTCTGGGAGATACCCGGTATACCAACATGGATATCTCTGATAAACGCAGGCAGATACTGGAACTAAAAGAAAAGCATTTTGAGCTGATGAATAATCAGCTAGTGGAGCTATGATCAACTATCCGATCATACTTACCAATATGAACAGGTTGACCACTTGTAAGAAAATGGTGGAAGATTTGTTTAGGCTAAGCCCGGCAGCCAGGATTACCATCATAGATAACGCATCTACATATCCGCCACTGCTGGACTGGTATGAGAAGATCAAGCATGACGTAAACGTTATCAGACACACGGGTAACCACGGCCCCTGGGTATTTTTAAACTCAGGTTATATACACACTATTAAAGATAAGTGGTTTGTATACTCTGATGCTGACCTGGAACTTAATCCTCACATGCCGTATAACTGGCAAGAGATCATGATAGGCTATAGTCAGAAGTATGACCGTAAGGCTAGTCTAGCATTAAAGATCTCAGACATTCCAGAGCATTATGAGTTTAAGAATGTGATCTTGGATCACCAACAGGTATGCTGGGCTCCTACAGCAGAAAAAGATGTTTACCTGGCTATTACAGACATGACATTTTCCATGGACTTAGACAACCGGCATCGTTACGAAAGTGTACGGTTAGCCGGTACTATGGAAGCAAGACATATACCCTGGTATATAGATTTCAAAAATTTGGATGAGGAGGAAAGGTACTATCTGACCCACATTAACAGAGGCTTTAATGAAGCTCTGTACTCGTCTGTACACTATGACAGGATGCAAAAGATATAGGAAAAGTCAGAGGTTTTGTTGGTTTACCCTGACCTACCAAGCCCCCAGGGTCAAAAGCCCGGGGGCTTTATTCTTTAAATTATTATAGAACTTAGGGGTGTTTTAGATAAGATCTACAAATATTACTATCTTTATACCCCATATACCCTAATCCAAACCTATGAATCTAATAGAGCAGGTGTATGGTTCCCTGAAGTGGAAAAAGAACGATGAGTATTGTGCCTCAAAGCTAGGCATTAGCCTAGAAAAATTCCAGGAAATCAAAAAACAAATTCAGCAGACAAGAGAGCTTCTTAGTGACGAGCTGGATGAAAAGACTGTAGAGATCGTAGGCAAGCGGATGCTTGATCTGATTGATGACAAGTCGGCCAAAGACCAGTACTTTGCTGACCTGGACAGTCTGGCTTTCCAGGATAAAGAAAAGGTCATTGAGTTTAAAGAAAACCTGGAAGAGGGTACAGCTGAGATCAAGGGTCTGGCTTTTACAGAACCTAAGAGCCCGGAAGAAATCATCCGGATCCTGAAGATTGACCAGGCAAAATGGAAGCTCAGTTCTTACTGGAACAAACAGCACAAGAACTACTGGCTGATCTCAGCCATGGTTACCCAGAAACAGGCTGAGTCACAGGATATGTTTAAACATATTCTGGACAACTTTAACCCAGAGTATACACCTATACAGGCAGAGGTCTTTATCAACAATACGTTTGATACGGACTCTGTGGCTATCCTGAGTATTCAGGACCTGCATTTTGGGAAAGAGGGAAACAACGGTGTAGGAGATGACTTTATGAAAGCCGTTAAGACACTGGCTATGCGGGCTTATCATAGCCACAGTTTAAATAAGATCATTTATGTAATAGGGGGAGATCTTCTGAACATGGACACTTTCCAGGGACAGACTACTAAGGGTACCCCGGTAGACAATGAGCAGCGTGCCCAGCAGGCTTATGTAGATGCCTTTGATAATCTTTACTGGAGCATTAACTATTTAAGCCAGTTTGCCAATCAGCTACAAGTGGTTTATCTACCCGGCAACCATGACCGCCTGAGCTCTTACCACCTGGCCCATGCCTTAAGTAAGTGTTTTAGAGGCCGGGATACTGTAAGTTTTGATGTAGAGTATGCTGAGCGTAAGGTGATAGTATACGGAAAGAACTTCTTTGCTTTTGAACACGGGGATGTAGGCTCTAAAAACACACCCTTGGTATATGCCACAGAGTTTCCTCAGGACTGGGGTAAGACCACGTTCAGGACTTGTTATACCGGTCACTGGCATAAGAAGAAGACCATGGAGTATGTCACAGAGGATGAGCAACATGGGTTTGCTATTAAGCATCTTCCTAGTCTCTCTAAGGCAGATTACTGGCATTATCATAACAAGTTTGTAGGAGCTAAACGCCAGGCTGTTCTAGAGGTCCATGATGCAGAAAAAGGAAAGATATCAGAGTTCACACATAATGTCTAAACCTTAGAAGTTTAACTTGTATAACTCAAAGAATATCGTTAAATTATAATGTAGAACTCTGTGAACCGTACCTACAAGAAACCTGACCTTAAGGCACCCAGATATAGACCAAAGAAACTGAACCTGACCAACCAGGAGTATTACAACAAATTCCTGGCAGAAAACCCCAGGTATAGTCATATCAGTGTTGAGAAGTTTAAGGAAGTCATTGCAGTATTTAACGGTCTTGTATGGGAGACTGTGATTGCAGAACGGGACGGAGTAGAGCTCCCAGAGCAGCTGGGATACCTCTTTATAGGTACCTGCCCCAGGAAACGCAGTAATGTGGACTTTGCTAAAAGCAATAACCTGGGTACAGTACTTCAGCACCATAATTGGGAGTCTGATCAGTACCTGGCCAAAATCTTCTACACAAACTTTGAAACTAAGTACCGGTTTAAACACAATGAGCTATGGAGCTTTAGTGGGGTACGAGACTTCAAAAGGCAGGTCGGAAAGACCTACCCCAAAGAGTGGAAGAAGTATGTAATGGTGGATAACCTTGTAAGAGTGAGTAAGCTGTTTCGCAAGAACAGTTACCGGATGTATAAACAGAAAGAAGAAAATAAACTTATTGAACAGTACGATGAGTTCAATCTAGACTAGCATGGCACGCAGCACAATAGGAAACATCATCTCTAGGGTTAGAACCCAGGTAAAAGGAGTAAAGCAAGATCCGCTCTTAACCGACCGGGTCATTTATTCTTTTATACTTAAGCATGCCAAGTGGCTGATGAAACGGGAAGATAGCAAGAACCAGCTTCTTGGTTTTTCCGGTATTGCCCAGACCCTTGACTTTGTAGAGCTGGTAGAAGTGGATAAAGTTGAAGCCTGCTGCACGGGTCTTAAGTCAGATTGTAAAATTAAGCGTACTAAGGAAAAACTACCGGTATTTATGCAGGGTTACTACGGACCACTGATTAGGTCTGTATCTAGTCTTGATGGGTCACAGGAGCTTAACCCTACTAATCCAAGTACTTTTTTGGCTATGAGTAAGAGCCAAAACTTTAAGTACAATAAGACCAAGTACTACTGGTATCTGAATGATTATATCTATTTCCCTAATATTCCTTGGGATGCTGTACGGATAGAAGGAATCTTTGAAGATGATACAGCTCCTTTTGTGTGTGCAGACAAGACAGAATGCAGGCTTAAAAGTGATCTCCCTTTTAACGTGCCAGACTATCTCCATGCTGAGATTGAGTCTAATGTATTTAAGGACCTGGCCGGTATGATGCAGATCCCGGCAGATATGACCAATGACAAACAAAGTGTAGCCAGGTAATGAAAGCAGAAATCAAATACAGGACTTTTGATCAGCTGCTCAGTGAAGTAGCATCAGACTTCTCTACCTATAACCTGGAGGGAATGATTGAACCTGGACAGCTTATTAAAGTTGCTCAGCGGGTTACTTATGACCTGGGACTTAAGGTCCACAGTACAAAGGAAAAGATGATCTACATAGAGAACCGGAAGACCCGTCTTCCTGATGATTTCTATGTACTGAACTATGCATTCTTGTGTACAAACTATAAGATTGTAAGTCCTGTACTGGGTGGCCGGGAAACTGAAAACGTAATCCTTGACGGTCAGCTCTGTAAGAAATGCGGCCAGCCGGACCCTACCTGTTCCTGTGAAAAGACTTATGCTGTTGAGTGTAATACCGGTGAGAAGATTTACGTACAGGTTATTGAGAAACGTAAGCAGGAAACCCGGCATTATGAGAATACCCGGAGGTTAAACATTGCTACCTCTACCGGACGTAAGGACGCTCTGGATAACACTGGTCCTGACGGGTATATTAAGAATGGCTTTATATATACGGATTTTGCTACAGGAGATATCTTTCTTTCATACCAGGGTGCCCTGGAAGATGAGGAGGGAAACCTTCTAGTTGTAGATCACCCGTTTATTAATGAATACTATGAGTATGCTCTGAAGCAGCGTATTCTGGAAAACCTTTTTATTAAAGGAGAAGAAGTCTCTCAGAAAATGCAGCTTATTGAGCAGCGTTTGAGAGCAGCCCGCAACAATGCATTGAGTGTAGTAAACACTCCGGACTTTGCCGAGATGCAGAAGCTCTGGGAAACCAACCGTAAAGCCCAGTACGGAAAGTACTACGACATGTTTAAGTCAAGTGAATACTTTTAATCTTATGTATGCGGACCAGTACAGTATTAAAAATACCTACGTATGAATGTAGGGCAGTTTTTATTGTTACAGATGATCTTACAAAAGAGTATCAGAAACTCTGTCGTAAACATAATATGGAGCATGAAGAGGGAGATGCTGAAGCTATGGTATATTCCCCAGATATGAGTTTGTATTATGTCATTTATGATAAACAGTTTTTAACTCATAACAGCATAGCTCATGAGTGCTACCACTTGGTTCGGGAGATTAAAACAGACCGAGGTATTACAGATGACGAAGCTGGTGCATGGCTTATGGGTCATGTTTCAGGATTTATCTACAAGTTCCTTCACAGGAAGAAGTTTACTATAAAACATGGCTGAGAGACAACAGAATCCCGGGATGGTATCCAACTCTTTTACCAAAGGAATGGTAAAGGACCTCAACGACCTTTTCTTAGGAGAAGGCAACTGGACCCATGCCCGTAATGCTGTTAATAACTCTTATGACGGACAGATGGGAGTGATCGGTAATGAACCGGCCAACCTGTACTGTGTCACCCTGCCTTATACCCTGATTGGCTGCATACATCTTACAGATGACCAGTGGGCGGTATTTACCACAGATGATACCAATTCTGAGATAGGCATCTTTGACGAGAGTGCCTGTACCTATACCAAGGTAGTAAATGCCTCCTGCCTGAACTTTAAAAAAGCTAATCTAATTACCGGAGCTTTCCGGCAAAGATTTGACTGTGAAAGAAGGATCTACTGGGATGACGGTTTAAATCCTACCCGGTTCATGGATCTGGAGGATCCGCCATACAAAGTTAATACCGAGGTTGTAAATAACTGTAAGATAGAAACAGTTATAGAGCCTAAGCAGTTGGACTGTGAAAAGATAAGGATTGCTCCTATGATTCAGCAGCCTTGTCTGATTCTATCAGCCGGTAACGGAGCAGGAAATCTTCTAAACGGATCTTATCAGGTTTGTGCAGCTTACACTATAGACCAGGTTCGGGTAACAGACTATATGGGTCTGTCTAATGTCCAGGGTATTTTTGATCACGGCAATGCCCGGGGTAGCCTGGATATAGAAGTTAAAGAAATAGATAAGACTTTTGATGAGTTTGAGCTGGTAATCCTGGCTCAGATTAATGGATCTACTGTAGCTAAAAAACTTGGTATATACTCTACCAATCAGAGTAGGATTTTTGTAGACATTCTTTCTAATGAGCTGATTACTGTTCCTATTACAGATATTGTAGTAAGACGGGAGCCTGTTGAAAAGTCTGATGCCCTGTACCCTGTAAATAACTATTTGTTGCGGGTAGGAGTATATTCTAAGTATAAGTTTAACTATCAGCTGCAGGCTAATAAGATACGGACCCGTTGGGTGGCAGTAGAGTATCCAAGTGATTACTATGTAAAGAAGAATACAAACACCGGCTACATGCGGGATGAGCAGTATTCTTTCTTTATACGTTGGGTGTATAATACTGGAGAATACTCAGAGTCTTATCATATTCCCGGCAGAGCTCCTTCAGCCAGGGATCAACAGAATCTTTATAATGAAGATGCTTTTGAAGCTAAAGAAGGTCAGGCTCCAAAAAGATGGCAAGCCTCTAACACAGCTACTGTTGAAAGAGTTAGCTCTACTACCTTAGATGATGGTGGGGTAGTGATTGTCAGAGGTAGCATGGGTTATTGGGAAAGTACAGAACTTTATCCAGATAACCAGCCGGAGATCTGGGGAGATCTTTGCGGTCAGCCTATAAGGCATCATAAGTTTCCAGATGAGAATGTTAGTCAAAGACTTAACATACATAATGACGGTAAGATTGTTATTCTAGGAGTACAGTTTGAAAACATTACGCACCCCTTAGATCAGAACGGTCAGCCTATAGAGGCTATTGTTGGTTACCAGATATTACGAGGATCTCGTCAGGGTAACAAGACCATTGTAGCCAAGGGTATGTTTAACAACATGCGGGAGTATGATATTCCGGGTGTTACTGAGACTAATTCTGTCAGAACTTTAGTTAATACTCTAAGAAATATTAATATTCCGGGTTCTGCCCCCACTAATATCAAGGGTCTGTATCAGAACTATCCCTACAATGATTTGGGTATTGATGACTATCTGACATCAAAAGAACAAACAGGAACTAACGGATCTCCTGATGTAAGAGCAAAAGGACTTACTAAATACCGGCAGGATATATTTTCTTTTCATAGCCCAGAGACTACGTTTACCAACCCGTTTATTAATGCTTCAGAAATGAAGATTTATAGTAACCTGGTTGGAACGGCTACTGGAAAGTTCATTACACCTTATAAGCATCCTAAGTTCAAGGTTCTTACAGATTTTAGTAAAATTCTTACAAAGGTTGCTTCAATACTGGGATCAGTAGGTCAGTTAGCAAAAGTTCTTGGCGGAACTGATATTAAGTTTGAAGCTGATGATAAGAATCCTGTCAGCTTTTCTATGGGTGCAAACCCCATGCCTGCAGGTGATATAGCTGAAGTTAAAGCTATTGGAACTGGTGGTGCAGCATCACCTTTGACTATTGCTCAGTTTGTAGCATCAGCTAGCACTAACATTGCACTATTAGGTTTTTTAACTGTATCTGGTATTCTGCCCCGGATGTACGATCAGCAGTATACTCGTTTGCTTCTATATCTCATACCTAAAGTACAGTATGCCTTACAGTATGTATCTCATGCTTTTTATGATAAGGCAAAAGCTGTAAGATCTAATAACAGAAGAAGGAAAGTAATTAACACTAGTTACGTTAGCCAGGATGTACAGAATTTTGGGGCAAACTTTGTAGTAAACAATGTTAATCGTGGAAGTTTTATAGCTGTTCAGATTCCTTCTAATTCCCGTCTTTACGATCCTATCACAAAGGACAACAGCCGGTTTTTAATCAGTGACAAAAAGGGAAAGATTAATACAGTCTATAATTCTGTTGTATCCAGTTACTATGGAGCTCTAAAGGTTTCTTTGGCTAATCAATACGGTCAGCTGGATTCTATTAAACAAATACCTGTATCTAACTGTGTAGAATCTACTGAGCCGGTTATTGGTAAAAAGTTTACTAGTCCTGTATTGTTTGGTGGAGACACTTACATTAACCGGTTTACAGAGAAGAACAGTATGTTGTTCTTTAATACTTGGTTAATGGGTGAGCCTGATGAAACAGAGTTTGACTATACGGGTTATGCGGCTGTTCCTTATCCTAGGTTTTGGATAAACAACGTTCCAGAACATGCTGAGTTCTTAAAAAAAGCAAATGATTACCGGGTACTGGATTATCGTGACTCAGCTAAGTTTTATGTTAAACGTGGGTATTTTTACCTATTTAATTCAGGTGTACGTGACTTCTTTGTAGAGAGTGAGATTAACCTGGCCTATAGGGATTGGGAGGACGGTATATCTAAAAGACACTATGATCCTAACGGATTTACAGATCTGAACACTATGTTCAGAAGTGACTTTATTAAAGAACCTAACTACTATAGATACGACTACTCTTTAAGTATATCTAAGTTATTTAACTCTCAGATTAGTTGGGGTAATATTCTTCCCCGGGATTACGATCCGGCTAAAGCTTCTACTTGTTTTACTTACTACCCTAACCGGGTAATCTATTCCTTGCCTCAGCAGGATATGAGTAAGAAGGATAACTGGAGAGTTAACCTGGCTAATAACTACAAGGATTTTCTTAACCCTGTAACAAGCATTAAGTCTGTAAATAAGACCGGTGCTTTGTTTATGATGGCTCGTCAGAGTCCGCTCATGTTTATGGGCGTAGAAGAACTTAAACTGGACGGAACAGGGGCTAAGATTACTATCGGTGATGGAGCTTTGTTCTCTGGTCCTCAGCAGCTGCAGTCTCTGACTAATGCTGATGAGTCTTATGAGTACGGATCCTGCCAGGGACGGTATGCTACACTAAGCTGTGTTCACGGTGTATTCTGGGTAAGCCAAGACCAAGGTAAAATATTTCAGTATGCCGGTGGCATGAATGAAATTTCAAGAGATGGTCTAAAATGGTGGTTCTCAAGATATCTGCCTAGTGAGCTTATTAAACTGTATCCGACTTATCCTTTGCGGGATAATCCAGTAAAAGGGATAGGTGTACAGTTGATCTATGATAATACCAATGAGATTCTCTACATCACCAAGAAAGACTATAAGCCTAAGTTTACAGACATGGCTTTGGATGGTGATAGGTTCTATCGGATGGTTGAAGGGGTTAAGACCTATTTTGAACTTACAGATACTACGGCTTTTGAGAATGCTTCTTGGACAATTAGCTATGATCCTAAGAGTAAGGCATGGTTAAGTTTCCATGATTGGATTCCTAGTTTCCTTATTCCTGGTAAGGCTCATTTCATGACCGTTAACCAAGACTCTATTTGGAAACATAATACCCGTTTTGATAAGTACTGTAATTTCTATGGCAAAGACTATCCTTTTGAAGTAGAGTTTGTCAGTGCTACCGGCCAGTCTGTTACTACCATGCGTAGTATAGAGTACCAGCTGGAGAGTTACAAGATTTACAATGAGGGCAGGGATAAGTACCATATTCTGGATCACAACTTTGACCAGGCTATGGTCTATAATTCAGAACAGATATCTGGCCTGCTGGAGCTGCGGTTGAAGGAAAAGAACAACCCTATCTCCATGCTGAACTATCCTAAGATCAATAATCAGTCTATAGAGATTCTGTATGCTAAGGAAGAGAACAAGTACCGGATCAACCAGTTCTGGGATATTACCAGTGACCGTGGCGAGTTTAGCGGAAAAGAAAATCCCTTGTTCTATACAGAACCAAATGGTTATATCTATAATATTAACAACCGTTCTGTAGATTATAAGAAGTCTGCTTTTGAACGTAAGAAGTTTCGTCACACGGCTAATAAAGTATTACTAAGAAAGATGGTTAGTGATGATGTAAAGATGCTGTTTAAGTTGTCTAACCAGAAAATCAACATATCTCCCAGGTAATGAGACACCATTATAGATATCAAACTGGTGGTGAGCAGGAGCAGTCCTGGATGGACATGATTGGTTCATACATTCCTGTTATCTCTGAGTACTATAATAAGGCTGTCAATTATTTTGATGAGCCGGATAATTTTAATGAAGCTTTTGCCCGGGCTAGAGCAGCAGGAGAGCCAACGTTTGTATTTGATGGTAAGGAGTATAACACTAATCTTAAGAAAGAAACTGCCGCACCTCAGAAAAAGGTTACTAAATCTGCAGCAAAAAAAGCAAACCCTGCTTTGTTTTCACCAGAGCTTTTTCTCAGGCAAGGTTTTATGGAATCCCGGTTTAAACCTTCTGTAGTCAGTGGTAAGGAAAAATCACGTGTGGGAGCTATGGGTCTGGCTCAGTTGATGCCTTCTACCATAGAAACATATAAGAAAGCTCACCCTGATGAGGAGTTTGATCCGTATAACCCGGAGCATTCAGTTAATGCCCAGAAGTGGTTTATGAACTGGTTGTCCGAAAGACCCTACTTAAATAAGCCTGGTCAATCTGTTGACGTTACCCGAGCTAAAGTACTGGGTGCTTACAACTGGGGACCTGGTAATATGAAGACTTTCCTGGAAGGACAGAAAGCTAAAGGTGTAGATATATACAACTCCCTGGATTGGGTAGAGAACCTGGATGAAGAACCCCGTAAGTATATACAGGGTATCCTTTTGAACGAGCTTCCTTCATTCCAGCAAGAGATAGAAAGGGATACTGTAAACAGTCCTTATAACAAACTGTACGGTTTTAAAAGAGCTGGTGGTGAGTCTATCAATCCACTGGCTCAGCTCTACATGGAACAAATGGGAGGTACTGCCAAGGTATCTTCCCGTGGTCAGTGGGACTACCCAGGTCAAGACACTATGGTACCTACACCTAATGGCAGGATTACTATGCAGGGAGTACCTTATCCTGTATACGGACAAGATGAGACCGGCTACGGTCAGATGATGTATCCAGGTGGAGAATACCAGTATCCAGGCCAGATGGTGTATGAGACACCTGTGATGCAGAAGGGCGGTCAGAAGGAAATACAAGAACAGAGATATAAACAGCTCTATGTACCTCTGATTGACAAAGTTGTTAAAGGTGCTGGAGAAGATTGGGAAATGTTGCCGTTAAGCAATACGTCCTTTGTAGAGTCATTGTTTAGTGGCTCAGTAGAGGGACGGAACTTACCACCGATGGATCCTGTTATTCAGGAAATTCAGAGTAAAATACTTTCTCTTCCAAATGAAGAGATTAATCGGTTGATGAAAGTAGAGTGGAAAAATATCTCTGCTCCAAGAGCTCTGTGGGAAAAGCCGGATCAGATCTCCTATCCTGATATGCTCAAATATATTAAGCATGTTAAAGAGTTAAAAGGAAAGGGATACACTATGCAGCAAGGTGGTTCTTACAAAGAGTGGAAAGAAAAATACGGACTCTCAGAATCACTAGACTATAACTTAAAGAGAGCGTGGAAACTGGGATATACGCCAGACAGTGAAGGTCACCTTCCCACGGTTGATTATAAGACAGGTAAGTTTCTGAAGTCCCATAATCATCCTACAATAGGTCTTGAGTTAGAATGGTTTAATAGTCCTGATGCCAAAGAGTTCCGTCAGGGTCATCGTATTGACAGTACCGGCAGGTACTTTAAGTATGTACCAAACAAACCCATGATGCAGGATGGATCAGAAGTTAAATTCTGGCAGTCCCTGGATCCACGTGAGTGGGGCTTGATGGATTATTCCAATAAAGAAAACTTTAATACAGCTTTTAGAACAGCTGACAAAGCAGGTGCTAAAGAGTTTGTATATAAAGGTAAAAGATATACTACCGAAAAAGTACCTAAGTCAGAATCTGATGCATACTGGGATAGCAAGAACTTCTTAAAAGAATATTACCGGACCCAACCTTTTGTAACACCAGACTCTTATAAAGATCAGTCAGAACTTAAAGATGCTTACCTATTAAAAAAGTACGGTAAATCTTATAAAGAACTTTTAAAATCTGATAATAGATCAGAAAAAGATATGGCTCTTCTGGCTAATATGATGAAAGATCAATATAAGATTTATAAAAACGCTGATGATGCTTTTCACCAGTATGCCGCAGAGCAAATTGGTAAAAAAAGAATTGATCTTTTAGACAAGCCTGCATACTTTTCTATTACTACTCAGAAAGGAGATCTGAAAGAAGACGGTCATTGGATACCTAAAGAAAATAAGATTTTTGTTTCAGTACCCGAGCCTAATAAGTTGAATACTAACTATGTCCATGAACTAGCTCACAAATCTGCAAGTACAGCTTTTACTTCTGAAATGAATATTCCTGAAATAGACATTGATGCTATGCTTGATGCTAATAGGGGTATGAACATAAATGAAGATTCTTACATCTATTTGTTAAATCCTCAGGAAATAGACGCTAGGAAAATGTCGGCTCTCTACTACCTAAATAAATCCAATAAACCCTGGAAGTCTGGAACAATACGGAAACAAGACCTTGCTGACTTGTATGAAGCAGATGCACAAGGTAAGTTGCCTTATGATGTTTCACAGCTTCTTTTAGTATTTAGAGCTCAGCCCAATGATCTGCTTAAGTATCTGAATAATGAGTATACTCCTGTTCAGCGTAAGCAGATGGGAGGAAGCCAGACAAGAAATAGTGCTGTTCAGAAAGGTTTGGCCGCTTTAGATAAAACTTATGGTAAAGCTGATGTAGTAGAGATTCCGTTGATGGAACGGATGGGGATACCAGCATTTACAACTCCTTTTTTTGATATGGTTTTTATGCCAGGTTCAAGGGAGGACTATCCAGATGACTACATGGCAGAACTAGCTCACTATGTACAGAAGAATAGTAAAAATAAAAATTACAGATCCTATAACATCTTAAACAAGTTAAACTTTAACCAAGGTGTAGGCTATAATGAACCCGGTAACATTGAGTTTGATGCTCACACAAACACAGAACCCCTTATAAGGAGGACATTCAATCAAGCCTCTGGATTGGGTAATGTAATGTCTGATGAGGTACTTAATGACTATCGCAAGAGTAAAGTTAAAAAATACGAACAGGGTGTAGCAGATTATAACAGTTTGCTTAAAACTATCAAGAAGGGTGGTCCTGATGCTCTGTATGCCCGTGATGAAATTCTAGAACGGTTTGCTCGTCCTTCCAGGAAATCTACTGGATTTAATATGGGATTGACTGATCACTTGAATCTACTGGGTAGCCAGATACAGGGAGCATTTAACGATATGTCTCGTTCTTTTGAAGAAGGAGGGACTTCTAGTGTTACCCAGGAAAATCTGCTACAGAATTTTTACGAACAAAACATGATGAAAAACGGTGGTCAACACGGAGGCTTGGACCGCTGGTTTGCAGAGAAGTGGGTAGACATTAAAACCGGAAAGCCCTGTGGAAGACAGGAAGGAGAAAACAGGTCTTATCCTGCTTGCCGTCCTTCCCGTAGAGTCTCTTCAGAAACCCCTAAAACAAGATCAGAAATGAGCCCGTCAGAGAAGGCTAAATTCAAACAGACTAAAACTTCTTCTGCCAGGATCCCTTATAATCACAAGAGAAATTAAGATATTATATCAAATGGCTAACAAACCTAATAACCCTGCTCTTTGGTCTAAAGCAAAGTCTTTGGCTAAGCAGAAATTTGATGTATACCCATCAGCTTATGCCAACGGCTGGGCTGCTAAGTACTACAAATCTAAAGGTGGCACCTGGCGTAAAGCTGCATACGGTATGGAAGTACCTGTGATGGCAGCAGGGGGTAAACCTAATAACCCAGGATTTAATGCCTTGCCTGAATTTGTGCAGGCTAAGATCCTGGCCAATATGGGGTACGGTGGTATGACTCGTCCATATATGCAAAAAGGTGGAGAGCCTGATGGTGAAATGGCTTTGGGTCAGATTGCTGCTGTAGTAGACAAAATGGACAAGCTCCGTCAGTTTATCCAGCCGGGCTCTGATCTAGAACCCTGGATTAGCTCTAAGCTAGCTGTCATGGATCACTATGCAGATGCTGTATCTGATTACATGATGTATAACCCGGAAGCCCAGGAAGGGATGATGGAGGAAGAAGGTCTGCCTATGGAAGAAATGAAGATGGGTGGTATTCCTGAACGCTACAAGAACATGGGCTTTAATAAAGTAGGAGTTAAGAAAAACTCTACCCGGCCCGGCAAGAAGTGGATGGTACTGGCTAAGAAAGGAGACCAATACAAAGTAGTACACGGAGGTTATGATGGTATGAAAGATTTCTCTCAGCACGGATCAGAAAAACGTAAAGAAAACTTCTGGAACCGTATGGGCGGTAAGAACTCTTCTAAAGCTACAGATCCGTTCTCACCCCTGTACTGGCATAAAAGATTTGGTACCTGGCAAGAAGGCGGGGAGATAGAAATGCCTGAGATGAAAGGCGGTGGATCTACCTGGTCAGGTAATGCCTGGTATAATATGGGTGGTTATGTACCTGAGTATGGTATGGGTGGTATGCCCTGCTATGAGTGCGGTGGTATGTATGCTGATGGGGGAGGTTATGAAATAGGCAGTGAGAAAGACCCTAGCATTGTAAACTACCTAGCTTCACGTGGAGACGGATTTGCATATGCTGACCGGGCTAAACTGGCTAAGGAGTTTGGTATAGAAGATTACAAAGGAACAGCTAGCCAGAACTTAAAGCTTCTTAAATTTTTACGGAAAGCAGAGCAAGTTGGAGCAACTGACGTTCCTTGTATTCCAGGTCCAGATGGACAATGCATGGATCCAGAAATGGTTGGTTCTCAGGTATTTAATCCTATTATAAGAACGGATAGTGTTGTTGCTAAGCAAGACAGTATTCCGGTATCTAGACCTACCAGATCTAACTATGTACAAGTAGAAGATGAGGATGATATGGGTATGCTGCCATATGCTGTTGGTGCAGCAGGAGCAGGTACTCTTGGTTACATGGGGTACAGAGCAGGTCTTCAACCCAGCCTTCAGGGACTTTCTCCTATGGCATCCAGGATTAATTTCCCTGCAGTAGAAAGTTTTTATCAGGTAAACATGACACCTGAACAGACCCGCCAGATGAATAAGGCAAGAAAGGCGGCTATCAAGGAACATCTGATAAAGGAAGGAATGATAGAGCCTAAGGCTAAAGCCATGACTAAAGCCCAGAAGAACAAGATTGTCAATGAAGCTATGGAACAGGCTAGCTCGTACTGGGATGATGCTGTACGTTTTGGTCAGAAAGTAGGAAGTAAACTTTTAAGAAGAAGATTCCAAGAAGGTGGTGAGGACAATGCTGCCCAAAGAGCTTATAACTATATGGACCAGAATAACATCCTGGATCATATCTGGAATGCTTCTATGATTGGATCTAGTCCGGCTGAAAAAGCCATTTGGCAATCTAAGTATGGTAAACGTAATCCGATGAATCAAAACCCGGTTATGGAGACTGTGGCTGACATGGGTCAGTACTTTATTCCTTACTATGGTACAGGTCTTATCGGGGCTCAGTTGGCTACAGCTATGGGGAGTAACAATATGTCCGGAGAAGATAAGGCTGTAGAGGGAGCTGCTGCAGCACTACCTTATGGAGTAGGAAAAGTTGTAGGCAAGGGAATTAAAGCTGCCAAAAATATGTTTAAAGAGGAGGGTGGAGAAATGGAAGCTCCAGATCCTGGATACGGTCGTTCACGCAGAGGTAGGTTTATTAAACCTGTAAGACAATGGACTGGTAGAAATGACTCTAAGCTGGAAGACATCATAGAGTTCATAGATCCTACTGGTATTACTTCCTGGGATGATGCTGCAGAAGCTATCAGGAATATCGGTAATGGTAAGAAGAAAGGTTTTGGTAAAGCAGTTGCTACTGTAGCTTCTATAGCTTCAGCATTACCTAAGATGAGAGTCCTGATGGGAGTAAAACCAATGGAGTACACAAGCATGCCTAAGTGGGCTCAGACAGTTAACAACATCCGGGGCAACCTTGGGTTTGGTCCTAATATATTCAGGATGCTTGAGAAGAACCTGATGCCTGGTGCAAAAGTACTTGGTCCTTATGACCAGGGTTCACCTAGTCTTACTTATAAAAAAGGTGGTATATACATAGATCCTGCTAAGAAAGGTACATTTAAAGCTCAAGCTACCCGCATGGGTATGAGTACACAGGAAGCTGCCGCTCATATTCTTGCTAACAAAGAAGATTACTCTCCGGCTATGGTTAAGAAGGCAAACTTTGCCAGGAACTTTGCTAAGCAAGATGGTGGACCTGTAGTAGGTCAAGAGATGGAAGTAAGTCCTGAGCAGCTTGAAGAACTGCGTAGAATGGGTTATGAATTTGAAATAGTTTAATCCTATGAAAATAAAAATAAGATACACTAAGCTCCCCAAGCAGAAGCTGCCCAGTTTCCAGATGCAGGGAGAACTTCAGACTGATGAGTATGGTAACGTGATCGGTGCTCCTTATCTGATGGGACAAGCTGGTATGCAGTCAGGTGCTAATCCTTTAGATTATAATTGGGAACAAGCTCCTGCCGGTGCTATTAATCCTCAGTCAGCTCAGGATTCTGCAGCAGGTAGACCAAAAGTCACTGTACCCTGGCTTACTCAAGCTGGTCAGAGAGAGATGTTTCCTACTGTTTTTCCTAAGCCTCTGGTGTTTGATGAAAAGAATCCCTACGGTCAACTGGCTATAAACCAGAAGAATGATGCATCCAGGAATGTGATGAATAATTTTGGGAAAGATATTACGGAGCAGGCTCAACAAAAGAAAAAGGAGCAGAGCCCATTTACTCCATTTGATTACTTGTCTATGGCTAGCACAGTTGTGGACTATGCCAACCAAGCTAAGAAAGCTAAGCAGTTTGACAGGAATTTAAGAAGGCAGGCTTTTGATATTACAGGAGCAGCCAGCCCTGAGTTTGAAGGAAACTATGATATTAACACCGGTATGTTCCAGCCTTACAGAATATTTAATCCTAATGAAGGTATGACTATGGCAGAACAGGGTGGAGAATTAAACAATACTATGAAAATTAGAATCACAAAAGGACCCCAGCAGAATATGGCTTATGGAGGTCAATCCAACTACGGTCTGGATCTTGGACGTAAGAAAGTCTATACAGACATGGAAGATTCCAGGTCTGAAAGTGTTGGTAATACACTGACTGGTGTACCCCGTTATATGGCTAACATTGAAGCTGAGGGTGGTGAGACTGTCTATGGAGACATGGACGGAGATGGTGGACTGGAGCATATGAAGATCTCTGGACCTCGTCACAGTCAGGGTGGAGTACCATTGAATGTACCAGAAGGGAGCTTTGTGTTCTCTGATACGGCTAAGATGAAAATCAAAGATCCTCAGATCCTCAAGTATTTTAGTTTACCCGTAAAGAGTAAGGGATATACTCCTGCAGAAATTGCAAAACGTTATGATATAAACAAGTATAAGGCTATTATAGAAGATCCTAATGCTGACGAGTTAAATAAGAATACTGCTCAGTTAATGGTTAAGAAATACCAGGACAAGCTTTCTCAGCTGGCCCTTGTACAAGAGAGTATGAAAGGATTTCCGGGCGGTATACCCCAGGTGGCCCAGAATGCAATGCCTCAGGCTGCTTACGGAGGATACCTTCCCAGATTTCAGACTGCAGGTCCGGTCTCTGCTGCACAGACTCCACCTGATTGGTACACAGGTGCCAATTATGAAAAGTTTAAAAACTTGTATACTGGAGAGTCTAATAGAGAATTCAGACAAGCAGTGTACGACAGATACAAGAGGAACAGTGAGGCTGCAAAAAGAAAAGTATTGTCACAAGAGGATTTTGACAAGGCCATGCTTGAGTACCAGCGTCAGGTATATACCCTTGCTGACAAGTATCAAAATACCCCTGAAGTTCTCAGACAATCAAACTGGGACGCAAGGAGAAATAATCAAAAGAATGCTAGATATCGTTCTGAGATCAAGGGACTGGGTGAAGGGTTTATGCCTTTAACAGATGAACAGATAGCAGCATCTCAGCAAGGTTTTATTGATTTAAAAACCTTGGCAATGACGGATCCAAAGTTTAAAGAAACCTTTGGAAAGTTTGTAAATCTTGGGCATACTGGTCCTGGTAACCAGACTACCACCATTGACGGTATGACGTATAACATTTCACCTGTTGATGAGGTTGCAGGAAATGATTATATCAACCAGTCCATCAGACTTGCTGCAGAAGAGCCTAAAAAAGAAGTGCCTAAAGAAGATCCCAAACCCGTTACAGGTTACAGATGTAATCCTGACGGTTCTGGGCCAGATACTCCTAAGACTTTTAATAGTGAAGAAGAAAGAAAAGCTGCAGGCTATTTTGCAGAACCTCAAGAAAATTGTTCACCAGGTAAGCTTGAAGTTCCTAAAAGAACACCAGGAGCTCGTTTTGACTTTACCTCACCGGATAAGTTGGCTATGTTTACTGCCAGCATAAATGGACCTAAAGCTAACTTTCCGGTATCTGCTAATCTTTCTTTTAGACCCAACAGGCTGGCTTTACAGGACTGGCAGGCTCAGGCTCAAAATCTACAGCAGTCTGCAAGGGCTGCACAGGAGTCACTGGGTACTTACCAGCCCGGTCAGGCCCTGGCTTCTAACTTTGCTTTCCTGCAGGGACAAACTGCTAATAACATAGCTAACACTATTGCCCAGACAGATGCTGGTAACGTAGACCGGTTTAATAACTTTGAACAGCGTGAAGGAGCCCGTAAAGATTTTGTCAATCAGTTTAACCGTCAGAACATGGCTGACTTGTATGACAAAGGTGTAGCTACTAAGGAAGCCTTCCGCCAGGAAAGCATCAATGCTGCAGACCGGTTTGCTAAGTCTTATGCCAATGCATGGAACAATCGTATGAACCTGGGTCTGTTAAATAAGACCAATCCTATTTATAACATAGATCCCAGGTCTGGAAACTCTTTCTTTATGAACGGGTATGGTCCTGAATACTTTTCTAATGTAGCTAACAGATCAGCAGGCTTTGACTGGCAGGATGCTAAAACTAAGTTTGCTGAGGCTCAGAAATTTTTTCCTGGACTTAATGAAGAGACTTTTTTAAAGTATAGTTATCCTGGTTTAAGAACCATAGATAAAGATGGTGATAACATGCCTGATAGCCGGTCAAAAGTTCAATACGGTAAAAAAGGTGGTCAGGTCAACCCGCTTGTAGCTTACCTGTTAGGTGGTTTCTCTTATGATCCCAGAGACTATTAAACCTCAGAAGTTTAGTTTTAAACTTAGCTGATTTTTTGTTATATTATTCTGTACCCTATGGCATCTTACCTACCCAATTCTAAGGTATCTTATCCCGATCCGGTGTTGTACACACCTGACTTCTCCTATATTGACAAGATGCTCCGGAGAAGGCAGGCTATGTATGAGCAAGGTTACGCCCAAGTAGCCGGAAGATATAATGCCCTGAACAAGGATATGACCAACCCGGTGAACCGGGAGTTTAGAGATCAGTTCTTAAAACAGGCTAATGAAAACCTGAAGAACCTATCAGCTATAGATCTTTCTTTACCACAGAATGTCCAGGCTGCGGCTGGTGTATTCCAGCCTTTCTATACAAACAAGGCAGCTCTTGGAGATATGCAGCTTACCCAGCACTGGAACCAGCAGGAGAGTATTGCAGAGTCATACCGTTTAAAAGACGGTGGCAAGGAGTACAGTGATGATAACATCAACTATGTACGGATGCAACGTCAGCAGTTTGCCGTGGATAATCCGGAAAGCTGGACTAGCTACTACGGTAACCGCAGGTCATATAATCCTTACTATGATTATAACAAGGAGGTAAAGGAAGTCATGAAGGACTTCAAGCCGTCCTCTCTTCCTGTGGTAAAGTTCCGGGGTTTGTATATGATCAAAGAAGAGGATAAGTCCTGGAGAGAAGCTGAGATCCGCAAGTACTTGGACGGTGTTCTTTCTGATAAAGCTAAGCAGCAGATGAGAATTGAGGCCAGTGTCAGACTGGCCAGCTCACCGGAAACATTATCAACTATTTACAGTGATATAGCAGACAAAGAAATTAACCTGTATACTCAGAACATCAAGCAGATTGATAAGGAAATTGCCTTGGAAAAAGATGCTGCAAAACTGGCTGAGTTAAAAAAGATCAAGACCCAGTTTGAGGATGGCATCAATGATGTGAATTCTAGCAGGGAAAAACTGATGTCAGGAGACCCTGCTTACCTGAAAGCTAATGCAGACCGTTTGGCTTACCAGATCTACTATAACCAGAACATCAACAAGCTGGCTAAAGGTTTCTCCTATACAGATGTCAAAATAGATGTCACCCCTGACCAGGCTGCCATAGCCCTGATGCGTGAGGACAGGGAGGACCGTAGGGCTGCAGAAAAAAGAAAGTTTGACTTTAACATGAAGATGCTGGACCTGCAGGGTTTTGCAGGAGATTATACTGCCACAGAACTTAGGGTTTCAGAAGATGATCCCACCCAGGCCAATGTTGCAGAACAGTATGCTAAGAAAGTTGCTGACTATAATACGCAGGGTGCCCAGCTTCAGCAGGACATGAAAAAGCATGTTCTGCTTAAGATTAATGAGGGTAAACCTGAATCTGAAAAAATGAAGATGGAAGACCTTACCCCGGACATCATTGACCGCTGGTTAAAGACGGGAGGTCCTGGGGGTACTGCCATACCTAAAACGGATTTCTATTATCAGAAGGAAAAAGACCTGATGACCATTAATGCTGTTAAGAGTACGTTTGAAAATACCCTCAATACTATTGATGAAGCCGGGTATAAGGGTATGAGTGAGCAGGAAATCAATCAGCTTAAAAAGCTGAGTAAAAACTTTGATAAGCCGATCAAGTTGGATGATGGTACTACGTTAGATGGCAAGACCCTGTATGATGGAATACTGAACGGCACTATACAAGTTGACCGTAAAAATAGTGCAACAATGGGTGGAGGGTCCACATCAGAAGTCCTTACGATTAAGATGTATGGTAAGGAATATAAAGCATCCCTGTCAAGTAATGTCAGTCCTTTTAATAGTTCTACGAGTTTTGATAACAAAGCTTTGTATGAGGCTGTAACCCAGATCCAGTCTATGGACAATACGGACCTCGGAAAAAAGTACAATCGTAACCGGCAGGCATACATTGAAAGTAATTTTAATAACTTAAGGATGTCCAATAAAGGACTTGTTTTTCCTGCAGACGGTGTTAATGCTAAGAAGCTAGAAAATGCAGTGAGTAGCTTTTTACCCCCGGAGTACAATGTCAAACACATGATGATCGGTACTACAGCTATGAATGCAGGCAATGGATTCTTTTACATTACACCTAAAGAAGGTGCAGAATTTGATGCTAATAAAATTGTAGGTATAATGAAAGGTGCTGGTGCTGATGCTAGCTACACAAAAACAGAAGGTGGTGGAGTGATCTTTGAAGTTAAGAACATGAACCTTCCGATAAACAAACAGTTCAGGGATTTCAGCGAACTGGAAAAAAGTGTGATCAGTGAACTCATGACGTTCACCGGTTCCGGAAGTTATTCTAGTACAGCTTTCACTACTCCATATGGGGACACTAGGTTTCAGATCAAAAAAGAGAACAATCTTTACTATCTGTATTCCGGAAACAACCCTAACTCTTACAATAGTTTTTCCGATCCTATGGATGCTATATATGCAGCACGTTTGTTAAGTGCAAACGGAGGAAAAAATGCTAAAGAATTTGATGCCTGGTGGGGCCAACAATAATACTATTCTGAGTAGATTTATAACGGATTACACCCTATGAACGAAGACCAGCTTAACGCTTCTGCTTCCAATAATACTGAAGACCCCACACCTGCCGGTTCACCTGTTGATCCTGGTCAGTTGTTTCCTGCACCGCAGATCTCCAAGCCTTCTTTATTTGTTGATAAGAAAGGTAAGCCTATGGATTACCTTAATCCGTCATTGCAGGCAGGGGTTAACATGCTGTATAATGATACTCCTCCTGCCAAGAGCTTTGAGGAGTTCATGCAGAACAATGATGCTATCCTCAGAAGAGACCCGTTATATAACACAGGACTCAGAACTCCCGGAGTTTATTTAGAGAAAGATGTACGCAGGTATGATGACCAGGAATTTGGTTACATACCCGGTATAGATAACGATGACTTCTACGGTAAGCGTGAAAGTGGTTTTGCCACCTTTGGTAAAGGCCTGACCAAGATTGTTCCTTACACGGGTATTAAGTTACTGGAGGGTGTTGGCTTTGCGTCCGGCTTGGTAAGCCCCTGGAACTGGTTTGGAGAAGAAGGTGTGGTATCTAATGCTGCAGAGAACACTTTGTATAAGTGGGCTTCTGAGATGGATGACTATACAAAGAATGAGTGGTTACCCACTTTCCAGGAAGCTGCTGACCGTGAGAAAGGTTTTTGGAACCGGTTGGTAACTGACGGAGACTTCTGGGCGGAAGACTTAGTAGACGGTGCGGCATTTGCCCTGTCAGCTTTTATTCCAGGTATGGCTTTAACTAAGCTTGGCTTAGGAGCTAGAGCAGCTGCCGGTCTTAGCCGTTTAGGTGTAGGCACTGCCGCTGTTGAAGGTGCCGTAGAGGGAGCAGGATCCATAGCT
>Ga0075473_10000163_pt1 | contig 26788 bp, 65 predicted proteins | sample DEB19_08_DNA_FD_76340 | JGI IMG/M metagenome (GOLD analysis project Ga0075473, IMG submission 76340) | Aqueous microbial communities from the Delaware River and Bay under freshwater to marine salinity gradient to study organic matter... | ecosystem: Environmental > Aquatic > Marine > Coastal ... | reverse complement strand
ACAATATAATTTAAATCTGAAACATATTGACCATAATCAACATGGCGAACAAGACCTTCTCCAGCGTAGTGTTGGTGATCCAATAATTCTTTAGGACCAGCCACGTCATACCAGATATTTCCGTTATATACCTTTATTGTATTTTCAGAAGAATCAAAATACACTCTTCCTTGTGCTGGAGATGCTGGAGCATCTGCTAATACCTCAAATGAGTTTGAAGTTCCACTTCCTCCGCCGCTTCCTGTTCCAATTATAGACCAAGTAGCGCCATTGAAAAACTTCAAAGCATTAATTGTACTGTTATAGTAAATTTCTCCAACATAAGATCCTGTAGGATCTGAACTTAGGGCTGGCGGAGCAATCGTTGTCTTAAATTGCTTTGCCACGTTAACCTACTACTATTACCTTGTATGCTCCTGCTGAAGGGGCTGTAGCAAATTTAATTGTTACAGCAGAGGCAGATGTAAGTTCGACATCTGTTTCTACCTTAGCATAAGGTGATGCAGTTTCAGATACCTGAACCATCACATCTGTAGTTCCTAAATTATGTGTTACTGTATAAGATGTTGCTGAAGTTGAAAGAGTTTGAACATACTTACGTGTAATTGCGTGGTAATTTGTACCATCATTTGTAAGGGTCCAGTTATCATTTGTCTCATTCCAAAGTACTGATACATTTGTCTCTGTTCCACGTTCAACTTCAAGACCAGCATTAGCTGTAGGAGAAGTCGTAACATTACTATTTAATACAACAACGTTATCTTCAATTGTTACTTGCTCTGTATTTAGTGATGTTAGGGTTCCGTTAACTGTTAAGTTTCCGCCAACTGTCAAGTCGCTGGTAATTGTTACGCTATCTGGAAGTCCAATTGTTACTGCTGAATTTTCTGATCCTGAACCAGATACTTCAATTTCTCCAGCTGTTCCAGTTATTGTAGCTACATAATTGCCAGTTGTTTGAGTTGCAAGGTTAACATTCTTGATGCTTACTGCACCATTTGTTACTGTAAAGTCTGCATCTGCGAATGAAGCAACACCCTTATTAGATATCGATGCATCTTCGCCAGCTACCGTAATTGATGTTCCAGTATGAGTTACATCAATTCCTTCTCCGCCTAGAATTGATAGGCTATGTCCTGATGGCGTTAAAGCACCAGAATCAGTTGTAACTGTCTTAACTACTGTATCTTCTAGCTCTACATGTCCAGTAGTTACATTGAAATCATCTGCATTGAATGAAGCAACACCTTTATTAGATGTGCTTGCATCTTCTCCAGCAATTGTAATTGTATTATTTGTTACAGTTGTATCAATTCCTTCTCCCGCCGCAAATGTGAGAGTATCGGTTAGAAGGTTTACTGTATCTGCTGTTCCAGATTCTGCAGCAATTGAAAGTGTTGTTGCTACGTTTACAGTTCCTGCAGCAGTCAAACGACCTTGTGCATCTACTGTAAATGTTGGAATCTGTGTTGTTGAACCATATGATCCTGCAGTTACTGTAGTATTATCAAGATCGATAGTTGTAGTTCCAGCATTATCATCATATGTTGCTGTGAGGGCGACTCCACCTATTACGGAAGATCCAATTACATCTTGGATTACTTCTGTGGAACCAGACATTGGCATCCATGGGCCATTAGGCGATGCCAATCCATTGTAATAGTACATCGTGTTATTCGATGTATCATAATAAATCTGACCAGAAACTGGGCTGGACGGAGCCGAACCTAAGTTCTGAATTCGAGCGTTTTGTAACTCATTCTTATTGAGATCAACGCTAACTAAAAATTTTCTTGCCATTTGCTTTGCTCCTTAAGACAGGTACGCTGTCCCTGAAAACGGTTGAGCCATTGTCAGTGTTAAAGTGTTGTTATTATTATAGTCTATTCCAGTTTCTAATACATCTCCAGCGCTTGACTTAACCGTAACATTAGGCTTTATTCCTAAATTATGGGGTATCGCTACTGAATATATTCCATCTACTGGTCCAGTGACTTGAGCCATTTCCCAAGAGTAAACAAATGTGGCATTTAGGTAGTAGCTTGTTGCTCCAGCCCAAGTTAGGTCTGTAGGCTTAGGGCCATAAAATTTTGTAGTTGTCTTATCATAGTAGAAATCTCCCTCTAGACCCAAATTCTCTGCTGGAATCCCATTTCCATTAAGAATTGTTTTACCACGGGGACCTTGTGGACCAGGGGTATTTACTACAACTTTACTAACTTGTTCTGTTACTACTACTGTTGGGTTATCGTTATTATTTATAATAGGCATTAAATTGTCACCGATCTACTCAATGTCATAAAGCCCTCTAGCAATTTAATTTTATTTGAATTGCTGTCAATAAGCATGATGTCATATGAGGATTTTGGATAGAATAACTTATTAGTCTGAGTAGGAGTAATCTTAATGGTTAATTTACCATTTGGCCCGTCAATTGTTATTCCACCTGTAGAAGGTGAGGTTAATGTGAAAGCTAATTTGCTTCCGCCCTTTGTATCACGAACCTGCATTTTTGCGGTGCTACCAGTGATATCAATGGGATCTCCATCGTTGTCTTTATATTCAACGGTAAATGTGAAGGTAGTGTTTTGATCCACTTCCCAATTTTTTTGTCCTGCCATTTGCTAAAATCTCCTAAAATAGGAAAACTCCTACGCCCATTTTAGCATAGGAGCTATCCTAACTACTTATTAAGTTATTACTTCTTTGTGAAGCCGAAAGCTGGCTCATTTGGATTGAGTGCCTTCAGGATAACTGGGAGACATGCGGCAATACCGCCCTTAATTAAATCTCCTGGGTCTGTGTTACCAGTCATATATAGAGCAATGGCTGCACCAAGAAAGTGACGACCATAGCTTGCTAACGCTGCTAGAATTTTCTCTTGCATTGTTACCTTTCCATCATTATTTAGATCTTCTTTTGCCATAAGATCCTCCTATTTCTGGGCCTTGTGCCCAGGAATTTTGGGTTTCCCCAATATTTATTATATACCTTTTAGGCGGAAATGTCTACAATCTCACAATTGCCGTCTGAAGTACAAGCAAGAGTTTGAGTCCCAGATGTTCCGTCTTCTGTTTCATAGAAAGACAAATCTTCCCATCGAATAGAAGAAGGCATTTTAGAAAGAAGTTCAAGATATTCAGTCTCAGTTACTTCTTGGTATGGTGCTTGCTTATATGAGTGATCTGAATGCGGTAGGAATGAAATTCCAGATACCTCATCAAAATGCTTATATACCCATGCCCCTACTTCCATCCATTCATCTTCCTTAACAGAAACTGTAATTGATGGCTTGTGTTCACACCAAGCACGTTGGTAAACCAACCATGTATTTAAATGTTCAATTGCTGTAAGATCATTACGTAGAATTGCACCTTCTGGTGCTTTTACTGGAAATGAAAATACGTATGTATCATTTGGCTTCATGAAGTCATCTTCTACTGGAATTCCGACTTCTTTTAGAAATGTTGATAATGGGTCTTTCTTGTCTCCACGAACTGTACGAATATAATACTGTGAATGCCATGGATGCATTCCTGAAGATACTCCAACAAGTTGTGATACTGTTCCAGAAGGCTTAACGCATGTAATTGCTGCTGATACTGGAATCTTAAGAGATGCAGCCATTTCAGCATTAATTTCTCTAGCGTATTCACGAAGCCCTTCTAGTGTCTGCTCAAGCTTCTTCAAGTCCTGCTTTCCAGAAAAGAATTTGTTTCCAAACTGTCCAGTAAGAGAAACTCCTAATAGACGTTCTTCTTCTGTATTATCTTTCCAGATTTTACGTAGGTATTTAAAGTCTGTAAGAGTTGACTGCCATGTTCCAAGGATAGTTGCTAGACGTACCTTTTCTGCTACGGTTTTAGGAGTGTCGTTTTCACGAATTACAACTTCGGATAAATTACAGAACTGATAAGGTCTAAGGATAATTTCTGAGCAGGGGTTGGTTCCATAATGGATTTCAGGATCCCGCCTTCCCCATTTTCCTGCTTGCTTTTGAGCAGCGGCAACATTGTATATGCCACGCTCACCTGATTTGGAATCATATAGATTCTTCCATTCCGCAATAAACTGTTCCATTTCTGGCTTACGAGAATATGCTACTGAATTATTTGAAAGGGCTCGCTGTGAGTTGTTTTCCCACCAGTTTCCTGATTTTGCTGCTGCCATTTCAATATCATTAATATTTGAAAGAGAGATCATCGCAGAACGACGAACTCCACCAACCACAACGATTTCGCCAATCTTACACATAATATCATGAGCCTCAATAGGCTTCAACTGGCGACCTGCTGCAGCTTTAAATTTTGCAATTGTAAAGTCAAAAAGGTTAATTAATGGTTGTGGTCCAGAAGAACGACCACCCATTGTCTTAAGACGTGCACCTGCTGGACGAAGTTTAGAAACATCTACAGATGGAATCTGTCCCGCCCATAGCATTGCAAGAAGTTCTCGGTATGCTTTTGCCCAACCAGTTTTAGAGTCCTCAACTACGATTGTAGTTGTAGACTTTTCAAATGATTCTGGGACGGCAGGAAGCTTATTAACATACTTGTATTCTACAGAGAAACCAACACCTGTACCACACATAAGAATATACATCGTCTCATCAAATGATCGTGGTGAATCTACTGGAACAAATGAGCAGTTATATCCTGCAACATGGTCTCTTTCAAGAGCAGCACCTGCAGTCATTACTGCTCGCATTGAAGGCATTACGCTTCTGTCATATACAGCCTTCTTTAAATCTTCTACAAGTTTAGAATCTGGCTCATATGCATAGTTAGTAAAAAGATGATCAAGCATATACGCAAAATATCTATCTACAGTTTCACCCCATGTTTCACGACGGTTTTCTTCAGGGATCCATCTTGCATATCGTGACAATGCAATAAAGTTTTCATAGGGGTTTTCAATAGTTCTTGACATTTTTGAGTAAAGCTCCTTCTCCGCCTTGCGGTTTAATTTAAAAAATTGAATAGATACCAATTCTACCAAACTTTATTTAGTGTGGGAAGAGGTTTTAGAATCTTTCTTCTAAATGTTTAAATGCATTCTTAGTCAACTGAGTCCAACTATATTGTTCATGTATTTTAGTTGACTGAGCAAAGTAATAACCAGATAAAGCTTTAAAATTAATTGCGGCAAAAACCATTTGATCTTCTAAATGCTCACGATCTGGCTTAAAGAAACTTCCTAAATGTGGATCTCCTACTGCTTTAGGAACTCCTTCTGTTTCTGCATCTGTAAACCTTGACTTTAACTTTAATGGACCAATAAATTCTTTATAATGTGCCCAATCATAAGTTGTTATAACTGGCATGCCTGTAGCAAGCCCTTGTAGTGGAATAAATCCAAATCCTTCTCCCCATGTAGGATAAACCAAAACGTGGTGGGAATGATAAAGATCTACTAGCCTATCTATTGGATACTCTTCTGTAATAACCTTAATATTACTATATTTATGTTCTGGCAATATAAGATTTTCATCATCATATAATCTAATAGTATGTGGACCTATTGATTTTATTGTTAATTGATATTCTGGATTATTACCAAATAGTTTAATGAAAGTATCTACTACTGCCTGCCCGTCTTTTCTTGGAGAAGGTTCTCCTACATGCAAAAACTTTAACGGTTGTCCTTCTTTAATAATTCTTTTTACAGGTTTCCATATTGACTCTATACCATGTGGATAAACATATATTGGTTTAGTTATTCCATTATTACGATATACATCTGCACACCAATCAGATGTTGCCCAAACTTCATCACATAAATTCATACGCTCTGTCCATTCTGGACGGATCTTAGTAGATTCCCACGGAGTATAACCAATCTGATATTGATTTTTATGTAATTTATAATGATGAGGTTGTGTAAAGTTTAATTGAAGTTGAGCTTGAGGATTTGCAAAATCTACTTTATGTCCTAATTCTTGTAATGTACGAACAATATTTTGTCCAGCATAGCCGAAACCTACTGCTGGATTTAATCCCGCCTTAATTGTGTAATAAGATATATGCATTAAATTCCTAGTCAACCAGCTTGACACTAATTGTCAAACAATGCTATTATTATAGTTCGTTATCTCTATAGGAGGAAATGCCCATGGAGAATATCAAACAACGTGTGAGCGAAGTTGCTCATACTTGGACATCAATAGCAATGATAACATTATTTCTATTTGGTGTCCAGCCTCAACCGATAGAATCGGCGCAGGCATTGGTAGTAGAACCAAGCAAGACACAACTACAACTGAAGAAAGAAACGCTGGAAAAATTCAGCAACACTGTATACAAACCTTCAGAAATGTTGTCAGATACAGAATTAAAAAATCTGTTGAAGGCAGTAGGATTTGAAGGAGTAGCCTTGAAAAAGGCTTGGGCCATTGCCAAAGCGGAGTCTAATGGACGCCCGATGGCATATAATGGCAACAGGAATACTGGAGACAGTTCCTACGGAATTTTTCAGATTAACATGTTGGGAAAACTCGGCATTGATCGTAAAGAGAAATTCGAATTAAAGTCGAACATATTATTGTTTGACCCAGTAATAAACGCAGAGATAACGTACTACATGACCCAAGGCGGTAATGATTGGAGTTCATGGTCATCCCATACAACTGGGGCGATGAAAGAGTGGTTAGGAAAGTTTCCTAATTAATAGGAACGGAGAAGTCATTGAAGGTACAGATAGTATCTAAATATTTGGCTTTAGCAGCAGAGGGCCTTGTGCAGAAAATGGATTGTCCATTATGCCAGGGCCTTCTGATGCCTAACCAGGATTTAAATGATATAATTTATGTATACTGCCTAGCATGCCAGTATAGAAATAACATTGGACTTGTAGAATATGAACGAATGGAAAAAGCCGTCAGAAATATCTGAAATCCAAACCGACGGCGGTCAAATAAAAGAAACAGACGCTATGGGTAGAGAAAAATTCTGGGAAGACTTGGGCAGACCAAATGACTGAAAACGAAAAATCACAAAATTTAGAAGATAACCTAGACATGGTTAATTACATCATGCTACATAGAATTTATGATCTATTAACAATTATTGCAAATAAGCTAGTGGGACCTGAAGATACATCCAAACTTATACAGTATCATGAACAAGGATTTTTATTGGGTCCCACTCCAGCATATACACCATCTGAAGATTCTTCAGAAAACTCTTGACTTAGAAAATTCGCTATGTGATAATAATCTTGCACTGGTTGTAGCATCCCACCACTTTTGCTCCCAGTGCTTGCACGTAAGTGCAGCAAGACCCATTCGGATCCGCCTCTGAATGGGTTTTGTCCTATATAGAGCACCCCTGGCAAGAATTGAACTTGCGACACATGGCTTAGAAGTCCATTGTTCTATCCACTGAACTACAGAGGTATGGAGCCCAATATCAGATTTGAACTGATGACCCTCCGCTTACAAGGCGGATGCTCTGCCACTGAGCTAATCGGGCGTGGAGCGGATGATGAGAATCGAACTCACCCCTTCTGCTTGGAAGGCAGAGGCACTACCAATATGCAACATCCGCATGGCTGGACCACCAGGGCTCGAACCTGGGACCTAGAAGTTAACAGCTTCCCGCTCTGCCGACTGAGCTATGGTCCAATTATTATAAGTATACTAAATGTAGTGCGAAATGAAAAGTGCGCCCGAAAAAAGTGCGGCGGGACTAGAAGAGATGTTTCACATGAAACAATAGAGGGCCAATTATCCTATTTACGAAGCCTTACGTATTTTCCTGAAATGAGTCCTAATACGATGACAATTGCTACATACGATCTCACATTTAGCAATTTCTTCATCTATCTTCTTCTTGGACAGAGTTGGGATTAATTCCATTACATTTGCATGTTTCTTACCACGGACGTGGTCAAAGTCCATGACATAATATGGATAATTGATCCCACAGTCCAAACAAGGAGTCCTCTCCTTGAGCTCTCGTATATACTTGGCCAAATAAGCCTTTTGCTTGGCAATAGAGAGCTTTTCAGTCTTCATTGGTTATAATGCCTAGAACAAGGGATCATATGGCTCTAGTATATCAAGGAAATTTTTTCGACTACCCGCCTTTTTTAAATTTTAACCATGCTTATACATGGCTTAGCCATGTTCATACCATTTAGGAGTAGGACTTAAATATGCAATTGCTTTATTTAGTAGATCAATATCATCTCTGAATTGTCCTAATCCGATATTACAAGAATTACAGAGCCATGATCTGAATGCTCCTGTTTTCCAATCATGATCTAGATACCATTTTGGAGAATCCCCGCCACAAATTGGACATCTATAATTTTCATCTGGATATGGATTCTCTAATTTTAGTCGACTAGTAATTTTTTGAGATATAGATTGACAAGGACGACATACAGATTTGTAATGAATTTTCTTTGTGCTTGTAACAGCAATAACCATTTCTTCAATTGGTTTTTCTACTTTACATACACGACAAGTTCTAAACCTTTGAGTCATTCTTTAGGGTTTTTAATAAACATAAAATATAGAACCCAAAGAGTTAGTCCTATGAAAATTACTGCATCCATTGTATTACCCGCCTTATTTTATTACATAGATATCATATAGATATATATTGATATCTGGGAATTTAGATTTTAGCAAAGCCCCCCTACCCCCCATAGATTAAAAATCTATTTGAGATAGAGAAGCTGACATCTGGTATATTTGAGTATCAGTGTAAGCCCCCCACAAACCATGATAAGTATAACATTAAAGATTTTGATAGGTCAAGAGTTTTTACAAACTTTTTTATGATTGCTTAAAGTCATGTGTGCAAAGTCAGATCTAACATCTATTTCCGCCCCGCATTTATCACAAACAACGATTCGATTAGCTGCCATGTAGGAATAATATCATATTTGATTCTAGTTGACTAGTAATTTAGATTTATAAAAATGTTAATATAATTTTAATTTGTATGATCCACGATTTTAAAATGTCCGTTTTGTCTAATTAGTGCGCCCATATGTGTTCTAACTCACAGAAAAAAGTATGTGATGTGCCTCACAATGTCCTAATATGTCCGAATTGTCCCCTTGAAATTGTCGGTGGGGTCGTGTAGAGTTATATATATAACGAAAGGAGATAACCACAATGGATTATCTAGACTATATGGACGAAATCTACGAGGAATTAGTAGAGGAGTTTGGACACGAGATAGAATCTCAGTGTGTTCATAATCACACCGATTAGAGGGTGTGTCGCCTTGATAATGTCGGTCATAGGTGATAGTCTTACAGACATAACAATTAAATAAGAATTAGAGCGTGAGCCTAGCAAATAAACCGAAAGGGTGAGCCTAGCAAATAATCGCTCCCAACAAAATTAACTAACGAAAGGTAGGTAGCCAAATGAGTGCTAATCTATACAATGTCCAATCCCTACTAGTAGGCAAGGCTTATCGTAGCCGTACCCTAGAGGGTATAATCCAAGACGCTGAGCCGTCTGATGTCTTCTATGATAACGCTAATGCGTACCTTGTCCGTATCCGCCCTACTCATGGGCTTAGCGATAAGTATCGTATCGTAGCCGTAGCGTGTGATTAGTATCACACCTACGCCCTAGCGTGTCGGCTTGATAATGTCGGTCAAGTCTGATAGTCTAACGACATAACAAAATAAACAAAACGAAAGAATAGGAAATAAATAAATGAAAATCGAAACCGCAATATGGAATGGTAAGAAAACAAGAGTTTTAGCAGTGCCTAGTTTCTCTACTTCAGATGAAGCCCTAGAGTTTCTAAAGGAAATACAGAAACTAGATAAAGAGGCAACTCTTACAATTACAGCAGTTAGCCAATACAACTAAGAAAGGAAACTAGATAAATGATAAACGCCGTTCAAGTAATCAAATGCTCATCGTGCTATGGTGAGGGCTTAGTTTTCATCGGTGATGAAAATGACTTTCATATTGAACCCTGCGAATGTGTAAAGGAGTTAGCGTAATGTATGCTATGTCTTGGGAACTAAATAATCGTGACTACAAATACGAAAGTATTCAACACGGATATTCTGAAATAGATTTCTATGATGAAGAAGAAGAAAACGAAATAGAGGAAATCTCTCTTGAAGAAATAATGGAAGATGGTTTTGATTTAGAGGAGGAGGTTTTCTAAATGTGGGAAAATGATTTCTTAGGTATTCACCTAGATGAATATGGATTTACAATAGATAGCGCATGGTTTTATTTATCTATTAGTTATAATCTGCTACTAATTGCGGGAGCGTTTATTCTAGCCCGCCGATTTTATCTAAAGCGCAAGCGTGTAAGGTAAATCACAAAAAGGATCGGCGTGTCGATTTGACAAATCGGCAGCTGGCCCGCACGTTCTTGCGGGCGTTATTCACAGCTTTATACACAGGTGTGGAAAACCCCTGGATTTTGAGCGTAAGTTATCCACATGACCTAAATCACAAAAATAGTTTTGCGACACGCCCGAAAAACGGGTCAAAATGTCAGTGGTCTATGTTAGGATACTAGTATCAAGATAAAAGAAAGGTAGGTCAGAAAATGACTACACTAAATAAAAATGAAATAATCGGATACTTAGTAGATAATGATTTTTGCGTAACAGATAAAATCTGCGTATTTTGCTCATCTCTAACAGACGGGTGGAACGCTTTCTGCCCTAGATGTCGTGACTATAAAGGAATGATGGATTTGTATTCCGCCGTAGAATACTACGGAACAGAAATCCTACCTAACTAAGAAAGGAAAACTAATAATGGGTTATTTAGAAATTTTTGAAATGAATGAAAATGGTGCTGGTTGGGTATCATTAGAAAATGCTTCCACTTCTACTAAACTAGATTTGGAATTAGCAATGCTAACAAAAGCAGAAGTGAAAATGCTTTGCTTTGTTTGTCATAAAGAAATCGCAAAAGGAAATGTTTGCGTAAATCATAAAAATGTTAGAGGCGCAGTTTATTTTGAATAAAAATAAATAGCGTGTCGACTTGACAAAATGATCAGCTGCCCGCACAAAAGCTATGGGGGCGATTTGTCTTTTAAGTCCATTATGTCCGATTTGCCAGATCCCTGCGACACGCCGAGGAATTTGTGAATTTTCTCACACGGCTTGAGCGTCTCAAAATATGAAATTACTCGCTAGTAAGTTGAAGAATGTCAGTGGCTTTTGGTAAAATTACGGAGTAACAAAATGAAAGGAAAACTAACTATGAAAAGTTATTCAATTGTCGATTTGCTAGTAGATACTTACTACGCACCTACTTCTCTCCGCCGTCGTTTCAATGGCGGAATTATCAACCACGCAGAAAAGCGTGAGGATATTTATTTACCAGAAGGCTATGAGGCTTTCGCTATTCGCTACCGCCCAACAGGTCGCTTCAATGACGAATGGGCAACAGTAGCCGTCAGGGTCGCCGACTACTAAAATGTCGGTGGCTTCCGCTATAATCTAATCAACTAAACGAAAGGGAAACTAAATGAAACTAGATGAATTCAAGGCTCTTGTTATAGAGCAACGCAAGGCGCAACAGGCGCAAAACTTACAGGCGATTTTGTCAGTCGCTTCTGCTACAATTCCAGCAACAACAGAACGAAAGGAAAACTAAAAATGGAAAAACTAGAATACATTGTAAATCAAATCCTAGACTGCGATTTGTGTAATGGTGTCGGTGCTCAGTATTTCTCTAATGGAGAGGACTACGATTTCGAGGACTGTATTTGTAATCCTTATGGGATTATTCTTGACGGGAAAGATGTCATTTTTGATAATGGCATACTTTCAGAAAATCAACTATTCGCAACAGGGGAGGCTATCTAATGAAAAAAAATGTTTTGATTAGTTATGTAGTAGAAGCAGACAGCGATTTGTCTGCTATCTTTGCCCTGAATAAATCTCTTTCTACTTTGCCTGATAGCGAATTAGTAAAGTTTGACGCTTTTGATGTTTTGGAGGTATCAGAATAATGATGACCCGTAAAGACTATGTTGAAACCGCTAAAATTCTAAACTATGTTAGCGATAAAACTCACCCTGCCGTTTTTTCTAAAATGGTTGTTGATTTCGCAGAAATGTTTGCGAAAGATAATCCGAGATTTGATGCGAATAGATTTTATTCCGCAGCGAATTATAAAATTCCAAGTTTTAGAAGTTAGGAAATAAAATGACAAAAGAAAAAGTAAAACGTGTTCAAGAATTGCGCCGCAGTAATGCGGCAACACCAATTCCGTCTAAGAAAAAATATAAACGAAAATCAAAAAATCAAAAAGAAAAATATCTAAAAACTTATTGCGAGCTGATCGCTCCGTTTTTTAGATAGTTGAAATTTCAACAAGCCCGCACACGGTGCGGGGTCGGGCGTGTCCTTACGAATGTGATAATAATCACCCCGAAACCTGCGGCGTGTCGCTGAAAATGTCAGTCGTTTACGCTATAATTGCTGCGTATCCCAACGAAAGGAAAAACTAATGGGTTTAGATATGTATCTCCACGCTAAAAAGTATGTGGAAAAAATTGACTGGAATAAATTGAGAGATTTAGACCTTGACATGGATAGCGATGAGGCTATCATGCCACTCTGGAATGATATTGTAGAAACGGCAGGAATGAAAGATATTGCTACCGATATCTATGGTGTAAATGTTGAAGTAACTGCTGCTTATTGGCGTAAGTCTAATCAAATTCACAAATGGTTTGTCGATAATGTACAAGGTGGAAATGATGACTGCGGCAATTACTATGTGTCTAAAGATAAACTAAAGGAATTGCGAGAGACTTGCCGTCAAGCCTTATTCGCTAAAGACCCTAGTTTGCTGCCGCCGCAGGCTGGCTTCTTCTTTGGCTCATATGATATCGATGAATGGTATTGGGAAGATATCAAGCGTACTATCAAGAAACTAGACCGCTTGTTCGAATTGCCCGATTTCGACCAATTGTCCTTCTACTATAACTCATCTTGGTAAATGTCGGTGGGCCCTGCTACAATAGGGCCCATAACGAAAGGTCTATAAATGAAACTAAAACGCTCTAACGATAGGAAAGTAACTAATGCCGTCTCCCCAAATGGTAAAACCCCAACAATTGCTAACACCTTCGGATTACCCGCAGGAAAGGCTTATTCATGTCCTGGCGCAACGTCTATCTGTGAAAGTGTTTGCTACGCTGGTAAACTTGAAAAGGTATACAAGGGAGTAAAGGCTACTCTTCTCCATAATTGGGAGCTCCTACGTAATGCCGACATGGATGCCATGCTGCTATTACTAGATGAGATGATTGTTGACTTTGTCAATGATTGTGAAAAGCGCAATGCTAAAAAATTATTCCGTATTCACTGGGATGGCGATTTCTTCAATGATACTTACGCATATGCCTGGAAGACTGTTATATCTAATCATCCTGACATTCAATTTTGGGTATATACACGAGTAAAGTCTGCAGCGCTTATTCTTAGAGGTACACCTAATCTATCTCTTTATTATTCTACCGACGATGAAAATAAAGAAATTGCTCATGACCTAAAACTAAATCAAGGTATCCGCCTTGCTTACTTAGGCAAAACGTTTGCTGTCACCGAAAGCACAATGAAAGAATTGACTGGCAAGCCTGGCGCTAAATGTCCTGAGAATGCTAAGAAAATTCCTCTAATTTCTACTAATGGTTCTGCCTGCGTATCGTGTGGCCTATGTGTGTACGGTAAAGCAGACATTCGATTTTCTGCGAGTAAAAAATAATGCCTGCTAATATTTTTACTAATCAGATCGCAGAATATTTGGAGGTCCCTTTAAATGTTGCAGAATCAATTCAAAATGTTATCGATACTTATTTTTATTTAGACTGGAGCGAATGTGATAAATTTGAAATGCATGCAACGTTCTTAGCTGCATATCAATTTTATAAAAACGAGCTGTAGAGCCCGCACACGTATGGGGGCAAAATTTGTTTTACGTCAAGTTACGACACACCCTGAAATTTGTGAGGTTTATCACAAAATAAATCTACGACACGCCGATAGCCAAATGGTAAATGTCGGTGGCTTCGGCTATAATTGCGCTATCAACAAACGAAAGGAAACAAATGCTAAACACAGATAACTGGGCTTCTTACCCGTTTTCCGTCGAGGGTGTAGATTTTGTATCTAAACTAGACCCACAAGGCTCTTTCTATCCACAAGTAGAACGCCTGCCTGCTGGAGTATTTACTGCTGAAAATACTCGTATGGTAACTGAACTAATCGGTAATCCTGCTCTCTTTACTCGTCAAGAATTGCAAGATGAGTTAGACCGCATAAATGCTGGCGCTTCGCAGGCTCTCGTAGCCTTAGCCTAACAATGTCGGTGGGCTAGTGTATAATCTAGCCCACCACAACAACGAAAGGAAACAAATGTTATCAACCGCAACCGCCCTTATCGAAGCAACCGAACAGAGTATTTTTGATGAGGAAGTAATGGGCTTTGCTCAGGCTTTCTGCCACAATGCTAAAGACTTGGATACTGAACAATTCGCTAAGTCTATTTATGTTTATTCTTGTATGCTTGCTTCTCTCGCAGTAGATAAGGCTATGAAAGTTTTACTAAGCGAAGATGAAATCATAGACCTAATGAACGCTATTGACGAATTGGAAACAATGAGAGATGAGGTAATGAACAATGGGGAGTAATTTCGCAACCGATTTAGCTGAACTAGATTTAGGTTTATCTTTAGAGGATAGTATTGCTATCCACTTATCAGCTAATCATTATCCACCCGTTCCCCGCTCTATGGTAGAACCTTGTATTGCCGCCATAGATGCTTATCACGATGAGGATTACCAACGCCTTATTGACCTACCCGCACCTATTACTTGGCGGGATCAAAATCAAGCACCTGCTTCCGCTATCGTAGAGGCTCACCACCTAGACGCTTGGCTTCCGCAGTATGACTAAAATCACACTTTCCAACCCTACCGCTTGTCGGTGGGGTCTGGTAAAATACAACCCTAACAGAAAGGAAAAATAAATGGCAACAACGCTAGAAATCGGACAAACCTTCACAACTGAGAAATCAGGTGTAATCGGTGTAATCAAGGCAGTAGATAACCACCCTTCAGGTGTGGCTCGTGTGCTTCTTGATGTAAATGGCTCAGAACGCTGGACAAGCGTATCTATCTAATCAAATGGCAGGGCTCACCAAAATGTCGGTGGGCTCTGCTACAATCTCTCTCTAACCTAAACGAAAGGAAATCAAATGGCTAGAAACGGAAAATCTATTAGCGTGAAAATCGCTACAACCAAAGTTATCAAGGCTTTGGAAAACAAGTTAGCACAAGTCAAGAAAGACAAGGCTAACCAAAAAATCAACGAGGAGAAATACTCAAAGGCTATGGAAAAGTATAACAAGGAAATCGCTAAGATTGCCCTTGCTAACATTACCAAAGCAAATGACTTATCTGCTCACACAAGATACAATGGCGAACTAAATGTATCTTTCTCTATTCCAAAAGGTAGCCTAGACCTACCTGCTGAACCTGAAAAGGATTTTGAGACTTTTCACGATTGGCAATACAAGGAAATGGTAGATGAAATTGAGAACGCTATCCGTATTCTCAAGATGACCGATGAGGAAGTCGTAAGCACTTCTACTTACAACGCTATCGCAAGATACTTGTAATCTTAGCGGGGGCTAGACAAAATCTAGCCCCCTATGCTAAAATATTTATCCCTACTAACAGAAAGAAAACAAATGTATAAACTAACAGTATTATACGATGGCGATGTATTCGCTACTTACCAATACTCAGATGCCCTACAAGCGTTTGAGGCTTTCGCAAGATGTATAGATGTGGGCTTTGCTGAAAATGAGGCAACCTATAATCTCTCAATGCCAACAGGCAAAATGTATACCAAAAATTTCAATCGAGCAGGATTGGTGTCCGCAAAATGAAAAATCGTTATCGTGTAGAAATCTTTGACGAAATCAAAGATAATGACCTAACTCTTTACTCAGATGAGGGCGTGAATAAAGAATATCTAACTGAACTTGTATTTTCTAATCTCCGCCGCTTTTCTGGTAATGTTCGTGCTTATGTTTTTGATAATCTAAAGAAAAAGAAAACAACAGCACTTTATTTACCGATGGAAGTTATTCCTAAGAAAACGGAACTAACAAAACTTCTCGGATAAAAAGCTTGGGGCGGGATTCTATGTTCCCCCGCCCCATCTTCCCGAAGGCCCGCACAACTGTGGGGGGCGAGCCCCCGTTACGTCAAGTCGACACGCTCCCTGGATCTTGTGATATTCATCACACCTGGACAATTCGGACATATTGTAACTAACTATTGATAATGTCGGTGGTGTCTGTTATACTTAGGCTCAATCTAACTAATGAAAGGAAAAATCTATGGCTCATAACCTAGAAACTAATGGCAGCGAAGTTGCCTTTGCTTTGCGTGGAACTCCCGCTTGGCATAATCTCGCAAATCGAATCTTCTCACAAGATGAAGATGTCTCTACTCAAACAATGCTTGACGAAGCAAAACTTTCCAATTGGAATGTTCGCTTGTCTCCATTGACTGACCATATCTCTACCGAATGGAACGATGTATCTAATGCTCAATTAGTTATTCGTGATAACCCATTCAATGGCGGAACTGATGTTCTTGCTACTGTTGGTAAGCGATATAAGCCTGTTCAGAATGAAGAACTATTTGCTTTCGCAGATAATATTCACGATGCTAATCCCGATTGCCGTTGGGAATCTGCTGGCTCTCTAAAGCAAGGTAAAGTTGTGTTCGGAACTGTTGATATTCCACGCACAATGGTATTAGACCCACAAGGTGCTAATGACCAAACTAAACTTTATCTAATCGTATGGACATCACACGATGGCTCTGTTGCTGTTCAAGCAGCGATTACACCTGTTCGTGTTGTATGCCAAAACACTTTGAATCTTGCTATGCGTAATGCTAAGCAATCATTCAAGATTCGTCATACTCAATCTGTCGAAGGTCGCATTCAAGTTGCTCGTGAGACTCTTGGTCTTGCTCTTGGATACTTTGACGAATTCGAGAAAGAAGCGCAGGGCTTATTCAATCAAGCAATTACTGACGCTGAATTCTCTAAGTTGATTCAGACAATCTATCCGAAGCCTGATAAGGATTCGTCTAAGGTTGCTCTTACTAAGTGGGAAAATAAAGTTGTCTTGCTAGATGACCTTTATCATAACTCCCCTACGAATGCTAATATCAAGGGAACTAAGTGGGGCGCATTCAATGCTCTAACTGAACGCCTTGATTATTTCCGTTCTGGTCGTGGCAATAGCGAATCGCTAATGGCGGGCGCAAGTGGCTTTGACCCTGTTCTTACTGCTGAGAAAAATAAAATTCTCAAGTTAGTAAAATCATTCTAACAAAATGATAAACTAGCGGGGGAACTAAAAATTCCCCCGCTTTTTATTTGGTTCGTTAGCTTAGTTGGTTAAAGCGCTACCCTGTCACGGTAGAGATCACGGGTTCAAGTCCCGTACGAATCGCTATTTGAGAAATATAATCTCAGATAATGAGACGCCCCCACAGCTGAAGGCGGGAATCGTGTGTTACGGATCACATAAAATATCCCCGAATGCCTGGACAATTGTCAGTCCAGGGGTGTATAATTCTCGTCATGTCAAACGAACTGGTTTCATCTAAATATACATTTGCCTGCGACCCAGACGAATGTGATTGCTTGATTGAAGTAACATCATCTGATGGATTTGGATTTCCTTCAGGTGTGGTTGAAATCACATGTCCGTGTGGCCGTAAACCAAACCTATTGTCAGTGCAACATGCTACAATTCAACCAATAAACGAAAGGAATACCATGGAAACAACTACAGAGGTCCCAACGACCTATAATGCTAATCTCCTTGTGCAATACAAGGATATCACTAACGGTGAAGTTACATTTCCAATCATCAAGGTGAATGACCTTGAGTATAAGTTAGAACGCATCAAGAATCTAGAAGACTTTTTGTCCCGTTCACAGGGAACAATTCGACAGATTATTGATAAACTAACTGTTCAAGAGTGGTACAACCCAAACACAGATAAGGACGAAGTTCTTCGTGAACTCTGTGAAATTCTGGACCACGAGCCAAAGCAGGAAATTCGAATCACAGGAACTATGACATTCGAGTTACGCTATGACTGTCCACTCGACGAGGTCGAAGATTTCGATGCTCGCTACTTTGCACAAGACACTCTAACTTTAGATGCATACAACGGAGATGTAATCGTTGAATCATTTGATGTTGAAGATGCAGATATTGAGTTCTAATGTATTTTGAACTTACCGCTCCCGATAGGCTGTCTCTTGAGATGGCCTATTGGGAAGCACAAATTTCTGGACTAGACCCCGAATTCATGCCACCATTGACATTCAATGTTGGAACTGGTAGCATTGAGAAAGTAAGTCGGATTAGAGATAAGTTTAACTTAGTTGAATCTTATACGGCGGATGCACAACCGACGGGATATATAAGGAGATAAAATGGATTATCAGGATGGATTTGAAGACGGTGTTAAATTTGCACGAGAGGTTATTATTAATAATATCCGCTTGTGGGCTGAAACATCTGAGGACGGGCAGGCATATGATGATATCGCTGACCGCCTAGAATTCGGAACCGTCGACTATGACCTCTGAGGATCTAAATAAATGGATTGGGTGTGACCAATGTGGTTCAGCTCAAGCAATGTATTTAATTAAACTATTATCAGGGGAGCTAGCTTTCTGTGGCCATCACTTTAATAAAAATAAAGAGGCCCTTGACAAGGTCTCCTATGAAATAGTAGAATTGAACAAGATAGAAACACCACTAATAGAAAAGGAAGAAATAAATGGGTGACAGAGCAAACTTCGGATTTGTACAGCCGAATGGAAACACAATTGTACTGTATGGACACTGGGCTGGACATCAAATGTTGGGCCGTTTGGCGGATGCTGTAATCGCAGCACGTCCACGTTGGAATGACACAGCATATGCTACACGCATTGCTATCAGCCAACTAATCAAGGACGACTGGAACTCAGAGACTGGGTGGGGTCTACACGTAAATGAGATTGCAGACAACGAGCACAAGATTGCTATCGTTGATTTCAATCAGCAAACGTTTAGTCTTCATGAAGAGGATAGTTTTAGCAATACCTCAAACAAGGTACGTGGTATGAAGAACGAGGCACTATTCACAATGGACCTTTCGACATTCTGTGAGAAGTACGCCTTGGAAGGAATACTAGTCAACTAGTATGATATAATATGAATAGGCCAAACGGTCTATTCATTTATAGGGTGCGGCTAATTAGGTCCTTACCAAGTCGCTAAGTAAAGCAGGTTTACTTAATTCCTTTCGTTTGACTAGCAGCCCTATTTGTCAGGTCCCCGCAATTACTACGGTAAAAGCGGGGATCTCCTTTTTTGCCCGCAGATGGTGAGGGTAGCATATCTGTTTTACGGATGTCAAGTATATTTCCTGAAATTCTCACAATATGGTCAGCTTTGGCATGTGATCCATGCCATATAGACAAATGTCAGTGGTGGGATATATAATTAGGTCATATCAACGAAAGGATATAAAATGCCAAATTGGGTATATAACACTTTGACCATACAAGGTCCAAAGTCAGAAATTGATTATATCAAAGATAGATTGAATCGTCCATTTGATGTATTACATGATAGTTGGAATCCTAAGACTATGGAGATGGAAGTATCTGAAACTCATTATTCCGCCCCTGTCTTTGCATTCTGGAATATCCACTCTCCACTTGAAGAGGGTATTACCATGGAAGAATATGTTCAGCAACCTAGTCGTCTAGGAATTGACCCACAAGACCCTGAATGGTTTGCTAAAGAAATTGCACATGCCAAAACTCAAAAGGATTGGTATAACTGGAATACATCTAATTGGGGAACCAAATGGGATGTTGCTGTTCGTGACGGTGACGAATGGCCTGAAACAGAATTACTTGAATATAAATCAGAGGGTGAGGATAACTGGCTTGTATATAAATATAATACTGCTTGGTCTCCTGCTGTAACAGTTCTAACTAAACTATCTAATCTTGTTCCTAATTCTTTACTTACTTTATCATTTGAGGAAGAAACAGGTTGGGGTGGGGAATATGAAATTCTTCGTGGCAATGTAACAGAACTATTAGATTATGAGAATCGTTGCAGAGATTGTGATGAAATAAACACAATGGATTATTGCGAGAATGAATGTGGAGAGATATGTTCATCTTGTAATTATATGGGTGAGGCAGACCTAGAATGTGTAGCAGAATGTCAGACCCATAAGATATACTTGGATTCCGAGCACGTCCCTGATTATAGAATGGAGCAAATCAATGGCTGAATCATTTCTAGAAAATGAGAACCAAATGGTTATAGACGCAATCTATCATGAGATAGGTGAACAACTTGTCGAAGATTGGGTTCAATCTAATTTAGATGAAGGGCAGATGTATGCAGATTATAGATTTGCAGAAATGTCCAATGATAACTATATCAAAGGTAGGTTTAATCTATTTTATGATTTGAACCCTGAAGACCAATATTACTTAGAATGGGATGAAAATGTCTAATCAATTAATCGAATATATGAAACTTCATTTAATTAGTTTAGAGCAAGATATGGAGAAATTACATTCTGAGGATGTAGTTCCCTATAAAATACTAGAGGCTTCTTGGTCTACCACCGCCCACCTTTTGTCAGTGGCAGAGGATATAATGGGCTCATGAATATAACAGCAACTGAACTAGACCCACGTCTACATAAACTCGTTAACCTTGGTGTTAGCGGCATTGATATCATGCACGGAGAACTCAAAATCAAAATGCTGGAGGCTGAAGCAGAACTGCAAATGGCTCAGGAGATTGAGGAAGAGAACGACTATAGCGACGCTATGGAATCCATGGAACGCAAGTACTGGGAAGGCTATACAGACGCTCTGGCGGCATTGTACAGCCTCACATATGACCTATCATTTGCAATTGCTGATAAGGAGGCAAAGAATGGCAATTAAGGAAGTTGAACTACCTACAGATCTAGAACGCAGGGACAACGTTTATAATGAATTAAACAAGATTGTCGACCAGTTGTCAGCCTTGCCTGTCTTCCCGTCATTGATGTGGACATGGGCCTTTGATGTGCTACGTAACATCTACGAAGACCACAAGGAGGTTGCCGAATACAATGACTATGTCATTGCAGAGGGCACAGAGTTAAAACAAATCTTTGATAAGTTCTGGGAGGATGTAGACAATCTAGGACTCAGCATGGACCACGGCGGAGAAATTGTCGAAGAGGTTATTCGTGACTGGATGATTGACAATGATTTCCTGGTTTCTCTGGATGACGACGGTTGGTTAGATGACTGACCAAGAAATAATTAATTTTAAGTTGGAGCTGGCCCGTGCTTGGATTCAAAGCGGGCAGCAAGACTTGGCCAGGGACCTGGTCAGGTCGATTATAGAGGAGGGCATAAATGAGTAATTACGCACCAAGCTTAGAAATCCTGGAAGTAAACTATTCTGTATCACCTGGTGGGGTAGATACATTTGAAGTCTATGATAAATCTGAGATAGAACCTGTCCAGCTTCCAATATATGAGACAGAGTCCTTGACAGAAGCTGTCCAATTCTGTTACAATTTGGGACGGGATTTTATTGTCCGTACATATGCAGAGTGGGAAATGAGGGAGCTACTTGCAGACATTTAGAGTATATGGTTCCAGGACCCAAGAATTCTATACAGACATTGCTGCAGCAGATCCAGGTGAGGCATATGACATTGCCTATAAGGATCCAATGCAGTGGTTTGAGGTAGAGATAGATGACCCAATTGAACCACATCATGTGGAGCTATTGGACTTACAACTAAATAAAGATAATGTAGAAGACGATTATCCATCAATGGAAAGTGGGATTATCATTGGGGGAACAAATTAATCGTTACGGGACTATTTACAAATTCGTGAATATCCTATATAATAAATACCTATCATGAAAGGATAGAATAAATGACAACAAAGCGAGAATATCTAGCATCAAAGGGAATTACTGTTGGCCGCCGTGGCCGTTTCTCTTCCGCTGCAAAGCAAGCTCTCCAGGAGGCGGAAAGCCAGGGGATCAAGTTCGTAGCTGAGTCTAAGACTCCTAAGAAGTAATCTCATATAATGAGACGGGGGCTGGCGCAAGTCAGCCCCTTCTGATATAATCCAAAGACGAAAGGTGGGAATATGGCGCAATCAAAAGAAATCAAGGTAGGCGAACTACTAGCAAACTCAGTAGAAGACTACTGGTTCAACCCAGCAACGCTGGGTCATTATCTCAGCCAGCAACCTAACTGGACAATCGACAGGGTAATGGAGGTCGTCTGCTGGATTATTGAGAAGAATGCTGGTGTATATAAAGACAAGGCGGGGAAACAAGAAATCTCCGAAGGCCTTGCCCTAGCATATACATTAGACAATCTAATCAATAGAATCAAAGAGGCAAACAACTTCAATCATATCAAGTTGCCCTAAATAAACACAATATAACCCCAATTCGGACATATCCAAATTGTCCGTTTTGGGGTTTTTTTGCTGTGGGCATATGGGCCGAATTTCGCTTTTACGAAGAATGATCTAAAATCCCAGAAATATTATAATAAATCTAATATAATCTATATAGAATATAACAAAATGTGATCTAAATCTGCCAGAATATGGACCAAATTTTCCGTTTACGGAGAGCTAAAAAATAGGCCTGAATGGGCCAAATTCTATATTTACGACCTATTGACAAAATTCCCAGAATATGCAGCTATTGACAACATGCATGGATATATGCTATATGGGTCAAATTGGGATTACGTCCATATTTTGAGATGGCGTCCAATTACTCATATAATATTAAATCTAATATATGATAATAATTGATAGTAAATTGATAACCATTTTACTCCACAATGCTCCACTATACTCCACTTAAAAGGCCTTAGAAAGGCCATAGAGAGGAGAAAAAAGGTGGGGGGTAGTGGAGAGATATCTACCTATTTGGTCCAAATACAGGAGTTATGACAGGATGTCTATCATCCTCATCTGACCATTTGCCTGTAGAATATCCTATTTCTGGATTAGAATGACCCATTTCTGGATCTTTGTCTATATCTTCTTCAAAGTCTAGCCATGCCTCAAGATTGTCTAGAAATCCCATTATTCTTCAAATGATTGTTGTGAAGCCCATAGAGCATCTTGATCTATTTGACTAGGGTTTGTACCATTAGGGTATTGGTTATATTGGACTCCATTAGCTTCCCGCCCTTTTTGTTCTACAACAAATCCATTCTCTCTATCGAATAGGACATAGTCCATTTCAACTAGATTAAAGGTATCTTTAAATATCGATATAACCTTATCTAATTCTAGTCGACCACAAGTATAGAGATCAAATTGGATTAGCCCTGGGTCTACTTCATCCCAGATATGAAAGGCGATATGACTGGTCTCAATCATAACAATAGCTGTGAGACCCTTATTGCCTTCCTTATCTACATAGGATGCAAATGGACCCTTAATAATCTTCATGTCGATCTGCTCGACTAAATTGCGTAAAAATTCAATTCCTTGCTCTTCCGTATTGATCGGATTCTTTATTTTGGCATTTACCAATAAATGCTTATGATATATCATGTTAAACCTTTCCCTGTAAATATGCGAAGTAATTAAGTATAGCAAATAGTATGACTAAAAGCCCTATAGCGTATTTCATTCTTTCCCGCCAAAATTGATTACCTTGAAGGCATCGCCTGTCTCTTCATCCACGAAGTCCCAATGAAAAATATCATAATCTGGATCTACTGTACCAGTTTTCTCCCAATATGGAATACCATCAGCATCATAGTCATCCCATTCTGCCCCGCTTAAATCCATATTTAATTTATAGAATGTTCCATATTTACTGTAGATGGGCCAAAATGTATCCCATAGCCATCCATTAAATTTATACTTCCAGCCTGTATATCCATCTTCTTCCATATAGGCTATCTTTAGCATGCCTTTAGATGCTATGGATCCTGCTATATTAGCTATCCACCGCAACGGTGGCTTAGAGTTATGTTCTGCAATTGAATCATCTAAAAAATTACGCATGTCTTCTCTCTTCTCGCCGCACTTTTCGGTTCACTAATTGCGATCTAATTAGTCTTAATTTTATCTATAATCTCATCAAATTGATTGTGAGTAATTTTTTGGTAGATTAAAGATTCCGCCTTAATCTTAGCCAAGGATCTAGCCTTATCCATATCGATTCCTGGAAGCTTTTCTTCTATATCTTTAAGGCACATTGCATGAATTAGTTCTGCCTTAAACGCCTTGTCCATGCCCGTGCATTCCGCTATCTGCATTATTCATCATCCATATCTACTTCAAATGGGTCACTTAGATCTAGTTGATCAAGATTCTCTAGGGACTTATATGTAACCACTGCTGTAAATGCCATGAAGGCAATTAGCCCTGCTGCGACAAGTACCTTTTTATTCATTATCTTCTCCATTAAATAGAGTTACTACATCCCTTAGTATTACATCACGCTTTGTGATATACCCGCCCTGCTTGTTTAGTTGATCAATGGCAGTCTTTTCATCTTCCGCCAAAATCTGAATAACCATGTTTACATCAAAACTATAGCACTTTGTTTCTTTTATATTGTTTTCTATTTTCATTCCCAGCCATTGTACTTTCTTGGTAACTCTGTTGCTCCGTATGCGTATTCATATGAGCTTAAACTAAGCATCCTAGACTTACCACAAGGGCAAGGAGGGGCTTTATGAATCTTTTCTTCTGGCAGTTCTGTCTCGATACTCATCAATGTATTGCAGGTTTTACATTTAAACATATACTTAATCACTTTTTATCCTCCATGATCATTTCTATTATTGCATAGCAATCACAAGTGCTGGTCATACATTCTGCCGTTCTTAATCCGTACCGTCTTAATTCTCCTGATGCTGAGAGTAAATGCTGTTCTTGTATCAAAGAAGCAATTCTTTCCCGCTCTCTTTTCTCAGCCTTTTTACAGCCATTGCAGGGACACTTCCAGACAGTTTTACTATAACTTATCTGGTCTCTAGGGTCTCTTAAATGTGATGTTTCTGCTGCTTCAAGATCCAACTTGTTCTTCTTCCGATTCTATAAGAGCCCAGTATCTACGCTCCCAGCTTTCTGATTTTTCTTGTGCATCAAGCCACATTTGTTTCATACTATCTCTTTTTTCGTATGCTTGATCTATTAAGTCTTGCATATATGCTGTTTGAGAAACTATGTCTTTATTTACTCCTTGAGCCCTACCAATAGCGATACCGCTCATAAATATTAAAATGTTCCAAAACAAGTCCCACATATCCGCCTCTTTCTTTAGATACTAATTATAGACCAAGGTCTTAGACTTTGTCAATAGCCTCATCTATATTATATTCGTGTTGTTTTGTACAATCTCCGCACTGCTTACACATAGAAATCCCCCGCCTTTCAGCGGGGGTTCTCCTTAATTAAACTTTCTTTTGCCTACCAGTACGCTTTGGAACTAATGAAGTTTCTCTACGTATACCGTGTTTATTACGATCTATTTTTACTGCAGGCTTTGAGATACCAGATTTAAATTTGCCTTGGCTTGGATTTTTCCTAGTTGCTTCTTGCGAAGTTACAGCTCCTGATGGCTGTGTATTTGGAGGAGTATCCATTCCTGTACCATTATTCATTAATAAATCTCGTTCTCTCTTCTTGAGTAGCAGTCATGTTTAGTGTCAAACCTGCTTCTCCATCTCGTGTGACGTCAAGCATGCCTCCTGGAATTTTTGCCATTCCAGATTCGCTACCTATGTTTTCGCATCCGCATTCTACGCACATGATTACTTCTTTGTTGTTCCTGCTGGACCTTGTGTTGACTTGTCCTCTGCTGGGAATGCTGCTGCAGGATCTGCTGCGTATTGCTCGCCGTTCCAAACAGGTGCATCGTTTACTTTAGGACCAGTAAATCCGTCCAAGTTAATTCCTTCTGCCATTTTTTTCTCCTATAGGGTCAATTTAGATGGGTCTAGAAATCCATCCATATTCCCATTATAGCATTTCTAATTTCTATACTTCTCTTCCCAGCAATGGTCGCAGACCATAATATATCTAGTTTCTGTGCTGGTGATGCGGGTTGCAGCATTGCCACAACCCTTCACCTCGCATTTTTCGTCTTGCGACATTACTTCTTCTTTGTAGACTTTTTGACGGTCTTTTTTGGAGCAGTCTTCTTAGCTGGAGACTTCTTTGCAGGAGCCTTCTTCTTAGGTGCTGCCTTCTTGGTTGTTTTCTTCACAACTGTCACCTTTCTTTCAGGCTCTTCTAAAACAAGAGTTGTGTACTTGAACTCTTCTGGAAAAAGCCATTTCTTTAATTTATCAAACATTATTTTTTGTCTATCTTTCTGATTATATAATCGATCACCATTTGTGGCTCCCATTCTTTTGGGAGTTCAAGATTACCTATTTCTCTTATTATGTCTTTTCTGACTTTTTCTTGTAAGTATTCTTCCACAATCTTATTCTATCATTTATAAAATAAGGAGGCAAGACCCTTGAGCCCTGCCCCCTTATTAAATTTAGATTACTTTACTAGAGTAACCTTAGCTTTTGGATTCTTTGCATTCCACTGACGAGCCAACTTATTGAAGGCAGCCTTTAGATCCGCAATAGACTTATCTGAAGCAGCCTTTGCTGCTGCAGCATCTGCTAGGGCCTTATCA